>ENA-OSEO01000114-OSEO01000114.1-sediment-metagenome-genome-assembly--contig:-NODE-114-length-216480-cov-27.908144_pt1 | contig 216480 bp, 211 predicted proteins | sample MGYA00237883_ERZ534232 | MGnify/ENA metagenome assembly ERZ534232
ATGCTTGCGCAGCTGGGCGGATTCCTGGCCCGCAAGGGAGATGGCGAGCCGGGTGTTGAAACGGTATGGCGCGGATATATGGTTCTTCAGCAGTCGCTTCAGGCATTGGAAATCCGGGACGCAGTAGCTGCCCGGAAATGTGTGTAATGAAGAGCCGGCAGTGCTAGAAGCTCTCATCGCTATCAGTCTGTTAGGGCGCCTCAGGAAGGGCTTCGACGCCGGATCAGGGAACTTGCCGAGAGCCGGGTACGCTATGGTTACCGACGGATCCACATTCTGCTGAAGCGGGAAGGAGCTCAGGTCAACAGGAAGCGCGTGCATCGGCTGTATCGCGAGGAAGGCCTGCAGCTTCGGGCGAAACGGCCTCGGCGCCATGTCACAGCGGCAAGCCGGCAACCTACCAAGAGCCAGCCATGCTCACCAAATGTGGCTTGGAGCATGGATTTTGTCAGTGACCAGACGGTGTCTGGTGAACGATTTCGCGCATTGACTGTGGTGGATGTGTTTACCCGCGAGTGCCTAGCCATTGAGCCAGGCCAAAAGCTGGGGGGGACCGATGTCGTGGCTGTGTTGTCACGCATTGCGAGAGAACGAGGTACACCGGCACGAGTGCATTGCGACAACGGCAGCGAATTTGCTGGGCATTTGGTCGACCTCTGGGCCTATGCAAACAAGGTCACGATGGAGTTCTCAAGGCCGGGCAAGCCAACCGACAACGCATTTATCGAGTCATTCAACGGAACCCTGAGAGACGAATGCCTGAACGTTCATTGGTTCGATGATTTGACGGATGCCAGGGACAAGTTGGAAGCTTGGCGAAGAGAGTACAACGAGATACGGCCTCACCGATCTCTCAATGAGCTCTCACCCCTGGAATACAATGCCCATTGGGAACAACGAAGGTCGGAAAATCACTGATGACCTGGACCAGTAATCGGGGGCCTCTCATAGACGGACTGTACCAACTTCACAGTGGTCCGGAAATCGGGGGGCAGGTCACACAATCGTAAATATCATCCTGTTTCCTTCAGGCACCTGACCACACCGCTAGAGCCGAAGCCAAGCGCAATCTTCCAGCAGTCCAGTCCTTCCGCATCCTGCTTACAGGGATCCCCGCCACACTCGATCATCTCGACAAAGACATCCACCGCATCAATCTCGGCTGCAAGCATCAACGGTGTCCACCCCTGGACCGGGTGTGAGTGAACCGCGTTGGGATCCGCGCCGTTCTTGACCAGCAACCGGGCGATTGCGGCAAGGTTATGAATCTGGACCCGCGGCTTTGTACACTTCTTTGTCAATTCCTGTTGGATCTCCATATGCCGCGGATTGTCGGGGTCTGCGTACGGAATCCTCAGCTCGCCAAAAACACCAGCGAAAGGATCCCCGTAACGCCGACGGGCATCGGCAGTCACGGCATCATTCCGAAGAGGGTTCCCTCCACTTAGCTCCCGACGCGACCGGTCCGGGTCGCTCATCCGGCCCATCCGTTCCAGGCAGTAATAAAGCGGCGTCTGCCCGACGATCTTTCCTCTCAGATCCGGGGTTGCACCCTTCACGAGCAGCATAGCCACAACATCGGGTTCTCCATACCCGATCGCGCAAAGCAAAGGGGTCAACTGCTTCGCCTTGGTCTTACTGTTGATAGTCTCAGGACGGTGCGCTTGTTCGAGGAGCAGGTCGAGCACATCCCTGCTTCCAGTCATTTCCGCATGCTGAATCGCATAGAGAAGGGCTGAGGCCCCGGATTTATCCAGCTGGTCTACATTGGCCCCATGCCTGATCAGCGACTTCACCGCCTCATAGTCACCCAGCCAGGCATACCGACAGAGCTGGGGCATTCGCTTCTTCTGTCCGTCTACCGATCGAATTGAAATGATTCTGTCTGGATGGCGAAGATCCGGTCCCTTACTACGCAGGGACTCCCAGTCAGTCATGAAGACTGGTAACGGGTTAGGAGCCTCATCGCCCTTAGCCTCCAGGAATCGTCCACGCGGTGGAAAGACCTGACTGAATGCCCGCTCTAGGCCCTTTATCTCCCAATCCTCGATCACCCTGGTTCCGGTATTTCCGCCGTCATGGAAGAGTCCAAAAGCGATGGCTTGGTTTTTCAGTCGCCTGAGAAACGGCCTTTTGTGGAGATGGGCAGCGACGACCAATGCTTCTTTCAGAATCCGCTTTTGATTGTTTCCTGCGCGGTACAGCGCCGATTTGACTGCCTCTCCGTAATACTTCAGCGCTACACTTGGTTGGCCAGACATTACGTACCAGCGCCCTGTGCACCATTCGAGGAAATAACAGGTTCTACCGTCTGGATCCTGCTCCTGCACGAGCAAGCGAAATGCTTCCAACACTTCCTTCGTCCGCGCCTGGTCACCCTCGCTTTTCACCCTACCCGGATTCAGGGCATCAGCGAGCTTGAGACCGGGCAAGACCAGCGGCTGTAGACGCGGGGAGGCTTGTGCGTTGGCCAGAGACAGAATCCGGCCGATGTCTCTTTGTGGCACATCAGCCAGCAACTCACGGAGGAGGTGCCTTCGCAATGGCAGTATCGACTCTGCTTCATGCTCAAGAAACATCAGCGCCCGAGCGGTCAGAAGCCAATTTGCCAGGTTTCTGGACCCCTTCTTCCACTGAGGAAACTTCTTCTTGATGTCACGACAAACCAGGCTGATTGTTTGACGGCCGGGTTTGATTCCGCCATTGCGCCAGCGAGAGACTTGGTCCTTTTTGCTTTTCGCCTCACCCGTTGAACCTGGATAGACGGTTGTCTGGAGGCTCCCGGTGTTGAGCCCAAGCTCCGCCTCTGCCCAGGAGAACACGACATCCAACGGGTGGTTGTCCGGATGCAGAAACGCGGCCAGGTCGAGTCCTGAATCATGCTGATTCAGAGCGATGAAATACTGCAGTGCCATCGGCACGAAAAAGTGTTCTGTGAGTAGTTCCAGTGCCTCACGGCGATCAAGACTGTCAAGAGGCACATGCATCAGCAGACGTACAAACTCTTTCTGGACATGCTCGACGAAGTCTGTGACAAGGCCTGCGAAGGCGTTATCAATCGACTTCTCCAACGGATCCGTGAAGAGCTCTTTCCTCAGTCTGGGTAGCAGCGACCAGTCGTAGTCACCGTCTCTGGCCCATTTGTCAACGTCACGGTTTGAAGCCTTGGTATCGAAGGCGCCCGCGAGCAGGCGATAGCCCTCGCCAAGTCGCGGATAGGGTGGCAAGGAACTCTGCTTGCTGGTCATAATCACCCGTACCTTCGGAGGTCGTGTTTGAAGTTCGCCAGAGCTCGATAATCGCTGGGCGTGCAAGGTACTGGTACGCTCTTCCCGGACGGGGAAACCAGCCTGCCATGCCGCCGGCCATGACGGTACCGCCACCCCTGCCTCACATAGGCCTTCACCACCTTCGCCAAGTCCTTGCTATTGCTGTATTTGCTCATGTGCAGACCTCTTCCATGGATGTCGGGCGGGCTAACGCCCGCCCGACGCGCTCTCCCTACTTGCTTCCGTTCGTGTTTTTCGCGGCACCCCGTTGGGCCCGGGCGGCGAAGCTTCCCGCGGGGACCTGCCCCCCATTGGTACGGGCCGTCGACGACTGGATACGGGACGCAGCAGCCTGGGTCATCGGGACACGCGGGCTGGAACCTGTCTTTTTCGACATGAGTTTCTCCTTGTCTTGGTAATTGTGATGCTGCGACTACCGCAGCACCACTGACAATACGGAGAAGTCTCGGGACCAGTCCGCTTCACGAATGGTCAAAAAATTTCGAATTTTGCATTGTTGTGCCATGGAACCGATATCGGAGTAGCGCCATCTGCCGACAAACCACCCTAACAACCAGATATGGTTGATAATTTGCTTATGCGAAGCATCCATGGTCTCCTCCAGCGGAGCTCAGTCCCTCATTGGACCTACACACTCCACCCCAGCCTGCTCCTCACCGTTGGCCGGATAACTGGCCGATTCTCACGACCCTTCGAATATTTCGTCCTTGCGGAGAGCGAAGACTCGCTGTGGCGCCCGCCGCTCTCTCCGCAACCCGGACACTCCAATTGAGATCGAGGACCAGGCGAGCCATCTCCAACTCGTCCACTTCTCGACCATCTGACTTCTTGTTGCCATCCTTCGATACCCGGAATGCAAGGACTCATAATCCCTTGGTTCCAGGTTCGAGTCCTGGTGGGCCCACCATACCCTCCGATGGCCGGTCATCGACCGGCCTGCGCTTTTGTCGGTTCCGTCAAGTTCTGCATCCCCCCGGTTGGCTAGACTGGTCCATTGACCAGCGATGTCCGGATCACCCAACCACGGAGCCAGGGTGAGAGAACGATGACCACCCCACCCGGCGTGGCTTCCGGTGGCACACGCGCCGAGGAGCTCATCCACCGCGAGCAGGTGAAGCTGCTCTTCGGCGGGCTCCCTCTCGTCCTGCCGGGATCGGTGGCCGTGGCCCTGGTGCTCGCCTGGGCCCACAGCGGGTACATCCAGGGCGGGGTTCTGGCCACCTGGCTGGCGGTCCTGATCCTCGTCAGCATCACCCGCACCCTTCTCAACGCCGCCTATCACCGCCGATCGCCCGCCGATGACGCCCACCGCTGGGAGCGGCGCTTCCTGGTCGGCGCCGTGGCCTCCGGCGTGGTCTGGGGTAGCGCCGGCCTGCTGCTGTTCACCCCCGGAGACTTCAGCCGCCAGGCTTTCCTGACCCTGGTCCTGGCCGGGATGGCGGGCGGCTCTCTCACCACCCTCGCCCCCTCCTGGCGCTCCAGCGCGAGCTTCATCAGCCTGTGCCTGCTGCCGCTGGGCATCCGCCATCTCGCCCACGGCGGCGAGCTCTCCCTGGCGGTCGCCGCCATGGTGGCGCTCTACTACAGCATCATGCTGCTCAACGCCCGGCGCATGCACAACAACCTGCTGCTCAACACGGCCCTGCGCATCGAGGCGGCGGTGCGGGAAGAGGCCCTGCGGGAGAGCGAGGAGCGCTACCGGCTCATCTTCAGCCACTCGCCGCTGGGCATGCTGCACTACGACCGCAACGGCCTAATCCTCGACTGCAACGAAGCCTTCGTGGGCATCGTCGGCTCCAGCCGCGGGCAGCTCATCGGGCTGGACATGCCCTGCACGCTGCGCGATGAGCGGCTCAAGGCGGCGCTGCACGACTCCCTCGCCAGCGGCCAGGGCTACTACGAGGGGATCTACAAATCCCTCACCGCCGTGAAGAGCACGCCCATACGCGGCTTCTTCAGCGGCGTGCGCAACATCGGCGGGGAGATCATCGCCGGGGTGGGCATCGTCGAGGACTTCACCGAGCGCAAGGCCGCCGAGGCCCTGATCCGCCGCCAAGCCCACTACGACACCCTCACCGAGCTGCCCAACCGGCGGCTGCTGCTCGAGCGCCTGCAGCTGACACTGGAGCGCAGCCGGCGCTCGGGCCAGCTGGGCGCGCTGCTGTTCATCGATCTCGACCGGTTCAAGCGCATCAACGACTCCCTCGGCCACCCGGTGGGCGATGCCCTGCTCCAGGAGACCGCCCGCCGCCTGCCGGCCTGCATCCGTCACCAGGACATCGCCGCACGCCTGGGCGGCGACGAGTTCGTGGTGCTGCTGGACGAGCTGGGCGCGGACCAGGAAATCGCGGCACTGGAGGCGCAGCAGGTCGCGGAGCGGGTCCGCGCCGCCCTCTCCCACCCCTACAGTCCCTTCGGCCAGCGCCTGCACGTCACCCCGAGCATCGGCATCGCGCTGTTCCCCGCCGGGGAGGACAGCGCCGATGACGTGCTTCGGGCCGCCGACACGGCCATGTACCGGGCCAAGACCGACGGCCGGGACGCCATCCGCTTCTTCCGCCCGAGCATGCAGCAGGCCGCGGACGAGCGGCTGCGCCTGGAAACCGACCTCCGCAACGCCATGGAGGCCCGCCGGTTCACCCTGCACTACCAGCCCCAGTTCGACGCCGGTCGCCGCGTCATCGGCGCCGAGGCGCTGCTGCGCTGGCAGCGTGAGGACGGGGTATACATGCCGCCGGCCCTGTTCATACCAGTGGCGGAGGATATCGGGCTCATCCAGCACATCGGGGACTGGGTGCTCGAGGAGAGCTGCCGGCAACTGCGCGAGTGGGACGACCGGGGTCTGTCCGACCGCCTGGCCGGGCTGTCGGTGAACATCAGCCCGGTGCAGTTCCTGCAGCCGGGGTTCGTGGACCGGGTCCGCGAAGTGCTGGCGGACCGGGGCGTGAACCCCGCGCGGCTCGAGGTGGAGCTCACCGAGGGGGTCATGCTGGCGGACACCGAGGGGGTGGCGGAGCGGATGCGCGCCCTGCAGGCGCTCGGGGTACGCATCAGCATCGATGATTTCGGCACCGGCTACTCGTCGCTCGCCTACCTGAAGCGGCTGCCCCTGCGCCGGCTGAAGATCGACCAGTCCTTCGTGCGCGGCATACCGGAGGATCGCAACAACGCCGCCATCGTCGAAACCATCCTCGGCATGGCCGCCCACCTGGACCTGGAGGTGGTGGCCGAGGGCGTGGAGACGACCGCCGAGTTCGAGTTCCTGCGCAGCCACGGTTGCGGGGCCTTCCAGGGCTACTACCTGGGCCAGCCCGGCACCGCCGCCGAGCTGGAGCGCCGGGCGCAGAGTCAGTCGCTCACCGCCATGCAGCCGGTGAAGGCGTCCCCCAGCCCCTCCAGCAGCTCGAAGTAGAGCGCCGGGCCCGGTTCGAGCGCCGCTCCCACGGGGTCCAGCGTACCCACCCGGGCGGACGTGCCCTCCACCACGGTGCGGACCAGCGCCGGCTCGAACTGGGGCTCGGCGAAGACGCAGCGGGCGCCAAGGGTCCCGATACGCGCGCGGATGGCCGCCAGCCGGCGCGCGCCGGGCGGCGTCTCCGGGCTCACGGTCACCGATCCCACGGCGTTCAGGCCGAAGCGGGCCTCGAAGTAGTGGAAGGCGTCGTGGAAGACCACGTAGGGCGCCTCGCGCACCGGCGCCAGCTCCGCCTCCAGCCGCTGCCCCAGCGCCAGCAGGCGCGCGTCCAAACGCGCCGCGTTGGCGGCGTAGGCCGCGCCGTTGGCCGGATCGGCCGCCTGCAGCGCAACGCTCACCGCCCGCACGATGGCCCGGGCGTTCTCCGGGTCGAGCCACAGGTGCGGATCCACGTTGCCGTGATCGTGCCCGGCATGCGTCTCCCCCGCACCCTCGTGGCCCTGCGGCTCCGGTTCGTGCGCCTCCCCCTCCTCCTCATGGTGGTGGCGCTCCCAGGCGCCACCCGCGCGGGCCTCCAGCAGCCGCACGCCCGGCGCCTCGGCCAGGGTCAGCACCCGGGCCTCCCGGCCCAGGGTCTCCAGGGCATGGACGAGGAAGGTCTCCAGTCCGGGTCCCACCCAGACCACCAGCCGCGCCCGGGACAGTGCCCGCGCCTGCGAGGGCCGCAGGGCGTAACCGTGGGGCGAGGCGGCGCCCTGGACGAGCAGCACCGGTTCGCCGATACCCTCCATGACGCCGGCCACCAGGGAATGGATGGGCTTGATGCTGACCGCCACGGACGGCGGCTCGGCCCGGGCCGGCAGCACGAACAGGGCGGCGAGCAACAGCAGGAAACGCAGCGAAGGGAGGGGACGTATCGGCATGACAGGCTCCGGACCAGACTTGAAATGTAATGTTATAACGTAACAAATCAATTCACCAACCCCTTTCCTGCAAGGTTTTCCCGTCCATCCGGGTCTACTCGTCCGAATGCCGCCGTTCGCGGTCTTCAGACACCGACAACCTTGAGGAGAATGACCATGAACCACACCAACCGCATGATCGCATCCGCCGTCACCGGCCTGCTTGTCCTCGGCCTCAGCGCCGCCCCCGCCATGGCGGAAGGCAAGGCCGAGATGGAGAAGTGCTACGGCGTCTCCAAGGCCGGCAAGAACGACTGCCAGACCGCCACCGGCTCCTGCGCCGGCACGTCCAAGACCGACGGCGCCAAGGACGCCTTCATCGTCGTTCCCGCCGGTACCTGCGACAAGATCGTGGGCGGCAGCACCTCCAGCAGCTGAGCCATGACCGCGGCTGCGTCACAGCCTACGCCAGACCCGATCCCGGCGCGCGCCGGGATCGGGCTGCGCGCCCCCCACTACCGCGACCTGCTGGAGCGGCGCCCGGAGGTGGGCTGGCTCGAGGTCCATCCGGAGAACTACTTCGGCGACGGGGGCCCGCCGCTCCACTACCTGGAAGCCCTGCGGGGTCACTACCCGCTCAGCTTCCACGGCGTCGGCATGTCGTTCGGCTCCACCGATCCCCTGGACACCGCGCACCTGGAACGGCTGCGCTCGCTCATCGGGCGCTTCGAGCCCGGGCTGGTCTCCGAACACCTGTCGTGGGGCTCCATTGGCGGCGTCCACCACAACGACCTGCTGCCGCTGCCCTACACCGAGGAGGCCCTGGACCACTTCTGCCGACGGGTGGAGCAGGCCCAGGAGTTCCTGGGGCGCACCCTGCTGGTCGAGAATCCCTCCAGCTACCTGCGCTTCCGCCACTCCACCATTCCCGAGTGGGAATTCCTGGCCGAGGTGGCCCGGCGCACGGGCTGCGGCCTGCTGCTGGACGTGAACAACGTCTACGTGAGCGCCCGCAACCACGGCTTCGACGCCGGGACCTACCTGCGCGCCCTGCCCGTGGAGCGGGTGGGCGAGATCCACCTCGCCGGCCATACGGTGAAGCGCCATCCCGAGGGCGAGATCCTGATCGACGATCACGGCGGGCGGGTCAGCGACCCGGTCTGGTCCCTCTACGCCGCCACCCTGGAGCGCTTCGGCCGCCGCCCCACCCTCATCGAGTGGGACACGCGCATTCCGCCCCTGGCGACCCTGCTCGACGAGGCCGGGCGGGCCGAGAAGATTGCGGAGAGACACCATGCCCTCGTTACGTGAGCTGCAGACGGCCTTCTCCCGCGAAGTGTTCGACGCCGGGCGGTGCGATGCCCGCGGTCTCGTCATCGGCGGGGAGTTCGCGCCGGAGGCGCGCCTGGCCATCTATCGCAACAACCTCTACATCAGCCTGCGCGAGGCCCTGGCGTCCGTCTACCCGGTGGTGGAGCAGCTGGTGGGCGAGGCCTTCTTCGCCGCCGCCGCCCGCGCCTTCATCCCGCTCCACCCCTCCCGCTCCGGCAACCTGCACGCCTTCGGCGCGGCCTTCCCCGCCTTCCTGGCCGGGTGGGAGCCCGCCGCCGGCCTGCCCTATCTGCCGGACACCGCGCGGGTCGAATGGGCCTGGCACCACGCCTTCCACGCCGCGGAGGCGCCCGCGTTCGAGCCCGCCCGGCTGGCGGGCCTGGCCCCGGAGCGCTACGGCGATCTGCGCTTCGTGTTCCACCCCAGCGTCGCAATCATCGCCTCCGACTGGCCGGTGGGCCGCATCTGGGCCGCCCACCAGCCGGACGGCCCGGCCATCGACTCCCTGCGCCTGGAGGCGGGCGGGGAATCGGTGCTGGTCCAGCGCCGCGGGCTGGCGGTGGAGGTGATGGGGCTGGAGGCGGGCGAGGCGGCCTGGCTTTCGGTGCTGGCCGCCGGCGGAACACTGGAGACGGCCACCGGCTCGGCGCTGGCGGCCGAGCCCGGTTTCGACCTCAACGCCTGCCTGCAGCGCCACCTGCAGCGCACCACGCTGGTGGACGCCACGCCGCCCGGGTCCGGCGGCGGCACCAGCCCCCACTGACCGGAGAATCCGCCATGAACCCGATCCCGACCCTGCGCCGCCTGCTGCGGCCGCCCGTCACCGGGCTCGACCGTCTCGCCCCGCTGCTGGATCTGGGCATCCGCCTCTACGTGGCCAACGTGTTCTGGAAAGCGGGCCTGACCAAGATCCAGACCTGGGACAGCACCCTGTGGCTGTTCGAGTACGAGTACCAGGTGCCGCTGCTCGCACCGGCCACCGCCGCCGTGCTGGGCACCGCCGCCGAGCTGACCCTGCCGGTGTTCCTCGCCCTCGGCCTCGGCGGACGCCTGGCCGCCCTGGCGCTGTTCGCCTTCAACATCATGGCCGTGGTCTCCTACCCCGGGCTCAACGCGGTGGGCATGAAGGATCACGTGCTCTGGGGCGCGCTGCTGCTGGTGCCCCTGTTCCACGGCCCCGGCCGGCTGTCCGTGGATCACTTCATCCGCAGGCGCTGGTGGGCGCCCCGCCCCGGCGAAGTGCAGGGCCGCCCCCCCGCCTCACCCCTCGCCGCCGACCGGCGCTGAGAGCAGGCGCACGTAACTGGCATACCAGAACGGCCCATCCCGGGCGGCTCCGCCGCCCGCGGCCAGGGCGGCGGCCGCCTGGCGGGCCAGCGTGTCGGGCAGATCGCCGGTGCGGGCCAGCGCCAGCGTCACTCCCGCCAGCACCGCGCCCGGCGAAGGCAGCACACTGTCCATCAGGGCCGGTTCCGCCCCGCCGTAGGCCAGCAGCGAATCACTCCCGAGGCGCCAGCCGGCCGGCTCGTGGAAGCGCTCCCAGGCCACGGCGACCAGGCGCGCGGCGAAGGTCCTGGCCCCGGAGTCGCCGGTGGCCTCGGCCCAGGCCAGCAGCCCCCGGGCCACCAGGGCGTAATCCTCGAGGGTGCCCTCCCCCACCGCCTGGCGGCCGTGCCCGGCGCGGGCCAGGCGCCCGCCGTCCCACAGGACCCCGGTCAGGTAGGCGTACAGGCGTCGGCCCGCCGCCCGGAACACCGCCCCGTCCGGCAGCCGCGTCCCGGCGGCCAGGGCCTCCAGCGCCAGGCCGTTCCAGGCGGCCACCACCTTGCCGTCCCGGGGCAGGCCGCGCAGCGCGCGGGCCTTGCGCAACTTCGCCGCCGCGCGCTCCAGCACCGCCGCCACCGTCCCGGCCGGCCGCCCCAGCTCCGCGGCGGTCGCCTCCAGCCCGGCCACACGGCGCGGGAGCTGCCCCGCCTCCAGTTCCGGAATGCCGTCCAGTCCCCAGGCCACGCGCACCGCCGCACGCTCCTCCGTGTCGAGGAGACCGGCCAGCGTCTCCTCGCGCCAGAGGTAGTGGCCGCCCTCCACGTCGTGGTCGTCCACCGCCGAGAGGGAGGCGATGAAGCCGCCGTCGGGCGCGGCCAGCTCGCGCAGCATGAAGGCGAGCGTCTCCCGCCCCACGGCCGTCAACTCGGGCCGGCCGAGGCTCCGGCCCGCCTCCAGGTAGAGAGTGGCCAGCTGGGCGTTGTCGTAGAGCATCTTCTCGAAGTGGGGGAGGTGCCAGGCGGGGTCGACGGTGTAGCGGAAAAACCCGCCCCCCAGCAGGTCGTACAGGCCCTGGGTGGCCATCTGCTCCAGCGTCAGGGCGAGAAACGCCCCCAGCCCGGGATCGGGACGCTGCTCCTGCAGCCGCAGCAGGGCCGCCAACTGGGGCGCCATGGGAAACTTGTTCTCTTGTCCGAAACCCCCGGCGAGCCTGTCGGCAAGGCCCAGGGCCCGGTCACGGAATGCCGCCTCAAGCGCCGGCGCCTGTGCCGGATCCAGGGGCTCAACCGCCCCGCCCGTCTGCGCCTCCAGGGTCGCCACCACGCGGGCCGCCAGTGCCGACAACGCCTCCCGCTCCGTTGCCCAGCGCCCGGCCACGGCTTCTAGCAGGGCCCGGAAGCGGTCCGGCGGGAGGTAGGTGAAGCCGAGCAGTGGATGCCCCGCGGGGGTGATGAACACCCCCAGCGGCCAGCCCGCCCGGCCCTGGGTCCGCTCGGTGAAGTCGATGAGCCGCGCATCGAGAACCGGCAGCAGTTCCCGGTCCACCTTCACCGGCACGAAGTGTTCATTGAGCAGAGCGGCGATGGCGGGGTCGCTGAAGCTCTCGCGCCGCATCACGTGGCACCAGTGACAGGCGAAGTAGCCGCTGGAGACGAACAGCAGGCGCCCCTCCCGGCGTGCCTCCGCCAGGGCTGCGGGGCCCCACAGCCGCCACTTCACGGGATCCCCGGCATGCAGCGCCAGGTAGGGGGAAGGATGATCGGTGAGCGGGCTGGCGGCGAGTGCGGGCGGCGTCAGGAGCAGGGCGAGGAGAATGGCGGCGGCGGTGCGCAGAGGCATGGGGCGATCTCCGGTGCGTGGCCGGTACGGAACGTCCGGGTCACACAGACTTCAGACCGCGCTGCGCGCTGTTGGTTTGTGTGCCGCTGCCGGAAGGCTACGCTTTCGGCGGGCGATCCCCGTCCGGCGCTCCGGGTGTCGCCTCGGAGCCGTCGTCGCCCTGGGTGTCCAGTTCCTCCTGCAGGCCATCCCGGGTATAGCGCTGGTCGTCGTCGGACTCCGGCTCCGCCGCGTCCCCGCCCCGTTCGAGCGCCGCCTGTTCCGCCTGGGCGCGATCGAATTCGGCCTCGAAATCCGCCTCGGTCTCCATTCCGCCGACATCCGGCTCCGGGCGGCCCGGTGCGGCGGCGGCCGCCGCGGCGCCGGTCCCGCCGCCGGTTCCGGCGGCCCCCGCGGACGGCTCCTCATCGGCATCGCGCCGGCGCACGATCATCCGGGAGAAGAAGATGCCGATCTCGAACAGCACCCACATGGGCAGCGCCAGCAGCGTCTGGGAGATGACGTCCGGCGGGGTCAGAAGCATGCCCACCACGAAGGCGACGATGATGACGTAGGGCCGCTTGGCCACCAGCGCTTCCGGCGTGGTCACCCCCATGCTCACCAGCACGATGGTGGCGATGGGCACCTCGAAGGCCACGCCGAAGGCGAAGAACAGCTTGAGGACGAAATCGAGATAGCGGGCGATGTCGGTCATGACCGCCACGCCCTCGGGCGCGGTGCTGGTGAAGAAGCCGAACACCAGCGGGAAGACCACGAAGTAGGCGAACAACATGCCCAGGTAGAACAGGAATGTACTGGAGACCACCAGCGGCAGCACCATCCGGCGCTCGTGCTGGTACAGACCCGGGGCCACGAAGGCCCAGATCTGGTAGAAGATGAACGGCAGCGAGGCGAAGATGGCCAGCACCAGCGCCAGCTTGAAGGGAGTGAGGAAGGGCGAGGCCACCTCGGTGGCGATCATGCTCGTGCCCGCCGGCAGGTGTTTCAGCAGCGGGTCGGCGATGAAGGTGTAGAGATCGTTGGCGAAGGGCAGCAGGGCCACCATCACCACCAGCACCACCATCACGCAGCGCAGCAGGCGATCGCGCAGCTCCACCAGGTGCGACATGAACGGCTGTTCGTTGTCGCCGGGGGCCATGTCGGGATCAGGGCTTTGGCTCATCGCTCTGCTTCGGCTCCGCGGTGTCCGCCGGGGAGCGCGCGGCTCCGGCCTGCGGCTTGCTTTCCGGCGCTGGCCGGGCGGCGCCCTCCACCGCTTCGCGCGTCTGTTCGACGATCTCGTGCACGCCGCTCGACTGGGCCTGCTTGGCCATGATCTGCTTGAGCTCCTCGGCCTTGATCTCGCGATCGATCTCGGTCTTGACGTTCATCACCACGCGCCGGGCACGACCGATCCACAACCCGGCGGTACGGGCCGCCTTCGGCAGCCGTTCCGGCCCGAGCACCAGCAGTGCCACCACTGCGATGAGCGCTAGCTCCCAGAAACCGACATCGAACATGGAGTGAGGGGAGTCCGATCAGAGACCCGGAACACCGGTGGCCGCCCATCGCGGACACCGGAAGAAGGCCCGGGTCAGACCTCCTTCTTGTCCTTGGAGGTGACTTCGCCTTCGATGGCGTCGTCGGCCGACTCCTTCAGCTGCGGCTTGTCCGCCTCGGCCGGCTTCTCCTCCTCGCCCTCGCGCACGGACTTCTTGAAGCCCTTGATCGCCTCGCCGAGATCGCTGCCGACGTTGCGCAGGCGCTTGGCGCCGAACAGCAGCAGCACGATGGCCAGGATAATCAGAAGCTGCCAGATACTGATTCCACCCAAACCCATAGTATTCTCCGAGTATTGCCTCAATCGGGCGATAGAGCCGTCCGGGGGGGGCGGGCCCGTACCGTTCCCCGGCTTACTCCGCCTGGCCCCGGGCCGCCTTCTCGTCCAGTCCCGAGACGCCGAACCGCCGTGCCAGTTCCTCGAGCACCTGTTCCGGACGCAGGTCCAGGTAAGCCAGCATCACCAGTGTATGAAACCACAGATCCGCGGTTTCATAAACAACATGTGCGGCATCCCCGTCCTTGGCCGCCAGCACGGTCTCGGTGGCTTCCTCGCCCACCTTCTTCAGGATCCTGTCCAGCCCCTTGGCGTACAGCCCCGCCACGTAGGATTTTGAGGGATCCTCCGCCTTGCGCGCCTCCAGCACCTCGGCCAGCCGGGCGAGTATGTCGCTCATGGCTGCTTCCCGTAGAGGGCCGCCGGGTCCTTCAGCACGGCGTCCACCGCCGTCCACCCGCCGTCGCGGTACTGCTTGTAGAAGCAGCTCTCGCGCCCCGTGTGGCAGGCGATGCCGCCCACCTGCTCCACGCTGAGCAGGACCACGTCGTTGTCGCAGTCCATACGGAGGTCGCGCAGGCGCTGCACGTTCCCCGACTCCTCGCCCTTGCGCCAGAGCTTGCCGCGGGAGCGCGACCAGTAGATGGCCCGCCCCTCCTGCACCGTCAGCGCCAGGGATTCGCGGTTCATCCAGGCCAGCATCAGCACCCGGCCGCTGGCCGCGTCCTGGGCGATGGCCGGCACCAGCCCGTCGGCGTTCCACTTGATTTCATCGAGCCAGGTTTCGCTCATTCCGGGTCTCGTCTCGTATCCGGGGAATCATCCACCGCGGCAACCCGTGTCGACGCCGCCGCAGCCTGAAGAGAGCGCCAGTTTACCTTTTCAGGGTGTTGTTCACCACGAACAACCCTTAAACCGCTGATTGGCGTTGATTGACATTGATTTCCCGTCCCGGGGTGCACCTTGTCCCTTAACGGGCAGGTCGTGCACCGGAAGCAGACGCAGGGTCAGGCACGGGATCGCGACATCGCCGGGCAGCAATAAACGAAAATCAACGCCAATCTGCGGTTAGTCTTTGTTTTTTTGAATTATTTCGTGCCTTCGTGGTGAACACTTCCACAGCCGGCGCAACAATGACACAGGGACTCAGTCGCCGTCGCTGTTCCGGGGCCAGGCGGCCATCAGCATGGCCCCGCCCAGCGCCGCGAGGATCCAGGTGGTGACCGGCGCCCGGCCGAGCATCATCTGGCCGTAGCCGTCCAGTCCCAGCAGCACCGCGGCGCTGACCACCAGCGCCGCGCCGGTGAGCGCCAGGAAGCTGCGCCGGTTGGCGCGCCGGATCTCCCGCCGCAGCAGCCGCCACTGCTGGTCGCTGCCGCCCTGGCGTTCGCGCTCCCGCACCGAGCGGGCGATGTCGTAGAGCATGGCCGGCATCTCCGGCAGCCGCTCGGCCAGCAAAGGCAGGCTGGCGCGCAGGTTCTTCACCAGGGCCCGCGGGCCCACCTGCTCGCTCAACCAGCGCTCCATGTAGGGCTTGGCGGTGGTCCAGAGATCCAGCTCCGGGTAGAGCATCCGCCCCAGGCCCTCGATGTTGAGCAGTGTCTTCTGCAGCAGCACCAGCTGCGGCTGCACCTCCATGTTGAAGCGCCGCGCGGTCTGGAACAGTCGCAGCAGGAAGTGGCCGAAGGAGATGTCCTTGAGGGGGCGTTCAAAGATGGGCTCGCAGACGGTGCGGATGGCCGCCTCGAACTCCTCCACCCGGGTGCCGTAGGGAACCCAGCCCGACTCCACGTGCAGCTCCGCCACCCGCCGGTAGTCGCGGTTGAAGAAGGCGAGCAGGTTGAGCGCCAGGTAGCGCTGGTCCTCGGCGCTGAGACTGCCCATGATGCCGAAGTCCACCGAGATGTAGTGGGGGTTGTCCGGGTCGGAGATGTCCACGAAGATGTTGCCCGGGTGCATGTCCGCGTGGAAGAAGCTGTCGCGGAACACCTGGGTGAAGAAGATCTCCACCCCCAGCTCGCCCAGGCGCTTCATGTTGGTGCCGTGGCGCTTCAGGGTCTCGATGTCGTTCACCGGCACCCCGCTGATGCGCTCCATCACCATCACGTTGGCGTGCACGTAGGGCCAGTAGACCTCGGGGATGTAGACCATGCCGGAGTTGATGAAGTTGCGCCGCAGCAGGGAGGCGTTGGCCGCCTCGCGCTGCAGGTCGAGCTCGTCGAAGATGGTCTTCTCGAACTCCGCCACCACCTCCAGCGGCCGCAGCCGGCGGCCATCGGGCCAGTAGCGTTCCGCCAGCTCGGCCACCGTGTAGAGCAGGTCCACGTCGCGGCGGATGGTCCGCTGGATGCCGGGCCGCACCACCTTGAGCACCGCCTCGCGGCCGTCCTTGAGGCGGACCGCATGCACCTGGGCCACCGAGGCGGAGGCCAGCGGCTGCTCGTCGAAGTGATCGAACACCTCCGCGAGGGAGCGGCCGTAGGCGCGCTCGACGATGGCGCGGGCCTCGCGGCCCGGGAACGGCGGCACCCGATCCTGCAGCCGGTTGAGCTCGATGGCGATGTCGTCGGGCAGCAGGTCGCGGCGGGTGGAGAGAATCTGGCCGAATTTCACGAAGATGGGGCCGAGATCCTCCAGGGTGCGGCGGATGCGCACCGCCCGTGGCGCCCGCTCGCGGCGCAGCCAGTTCCAGGGGGCGAGGTAGTAGAGGAAGCGCAACGGGCGGAACAGGTGGGTGGCCAGCACCACCTCGTCCAGGCCGTGGCGAATCAGTACCAGATTGATGTGAATCAGGCGCAGGAACAGGCCGGGACGGATCATGCCGCGCCCCCGGCAGCGCCGCGATCCAGGCGCCGGCGCAGCCGCTCCACCCGGGCCTCGAGCCGGTCGAGATCACCGCGCAGCCGGTCCACCTCGGCCATCCAGCCCTGCACCGGGCGGCGGTGGGGCAGCCAGCGGCGCTCCTCCTGCAGGTACTCCCCGGCGTCCCGGGCCAGGGCCTCGGCGCTGGCCCGCCCCCAGCCGGCCACGCCCCGCGCCAGGTTGCCCAACTGGTGCGCGGCCACGTCGCCCACCAGACGGGAGAGGTGCTCCTCCCAGTCGATCCGGAGACCCTCCAGCAGGGCCTTGAACCGCTGGCCGAGCTCCACGTCGCCGCGGATGGTCACCTCGCCGCCGAACAGGCCCCCGCCGCCGGCGCTGAAGCGCAACAGGGACAGGGGTGTTCCGCTCAGGGTGGTGTCAGGCTCGGCCTCGAAGGTGGAGAGGAGCTGGATGCCGTCGGCGCCGGGCAGGAGATAGAGGGTGAACGGCGCGCCCCGGAACTCCAGGGCCACCACCCGGCCTTCGAACCCGCGCAGCCGCCGGAAGGTTTCCAGGTCCAGGCGCAGGGCGGTGTTGATGGCCGCCTCCAGCGCCGCCAGGGGTAGCAGTCCGGGCAGGCTGGCCATGGCTCAGACCTTGAAACCCCGGTGCAGGGCCACGATGCCGCCGGTGAGATTGAAGTACTCGCAGCGGCCGAAGCCGACCTCCTCCATCATCCCCTTCAGGGTCTTCTGGTCCGGGTGCATGCGGATGGACTCGGCCAGGTAGCGGTAGCTGTCGCTGTCGCCGGTCACCAGCCGGCCCAGGACCGGCAGGACGCTGAAGGAGTAGAGGTCGTAGACCGGCTTCAGCCCCGGCGCCACGGGCTGGGAGAACTCGAGCACCAGCAGCCGGCCGCCGGGTTTCAGCACCCGGTTCATGGAGGCCAGGGCCGACTCCTTGTGGGTGACGTTGCGCAGGCCGAAGGCGATGGTGACGCAATCGAAATGGTTGTCCGGATAGGGCAGCGCCTCGGCATCGGCCTGGACGTAGTGGATATTGCCCACCACCCCCCGGTCGGCCAGCCGCTCGCGTCCGACCCGGAGCATGGAGTCGTTGATGTCGCACAGCACCACCTCGCCCGACGGCCCCACCATGCGCGAGAAGCGCGCGGCCAGGTCGCCGGTGCCGCCGGCGAGATCCAGGACCCGCTGCCCGCCGCGCACGCCCGAGAGCTCGATGGTGAAGCGTTTCCACAGGCGGTGGATACCGAGCGACATGAGGTCGTTCATGAGGTCGTACTTGTCCGCCACCGAGTGGAAGACCTGGGCCACGCGGCCGGCTTTCTCCTCCTCCGCTACCTGCTGGTAGCCGAAATGGGTGGTTTTGTTCTCGCTCATGGTTCCCTCGGTCAGCGGCGGGGCGGAGCCGTGGCCCGCGCCCGCGGTGCGATTCAGTGGGCCTGGCGCTTGTAGCCGGCGGCCTCGAGGCGATCGAGGTACTCCTGCCAGTAGCGCTCCTGGTTGACCCCCAGGTCGTAGAGGGTGTCCCAGGCGTAGATGCCGGTGTCGTGGCCGTCGTCGAAGAAGATGGAGACGGCGTACTGGCCGACCGGCTCGATGGCGGTGATGTTCACCGTCTCCTTGCCCGTCTCCAGCTTCTCCTGCCCGGGCGCGTGGCCGCGCACCTCGGCCGAGGGCGAGTAGACCCGCAGATACTCGCAGGGCAGCTGGAAGCGGGCGCCGTCGTCGAAGGCGATCTCCAGTACGCGGGACTTCTGGTGCAGATTGATCTCGGTCGGCGTGTGCTTCTTCTCGCTCATGGTCTGTCGTTCTCCGCGGTTGCAGGGTCGTTTCTCATGGGCGGCCGTCGGTCGCGACCGCCATCGTTATGGGCCTATTCTGTGTGCTTCCGCCGTGCCGGGCAATGACAGTGCGCATTGGCCGGGCTACGGGGACCGTGCTCAGAGGATATAGCGGCTGAGATCCTCGTCCTCCGCCAGCTCGCCGAGCTGGCGGTCCACGTAGGCGGCATCCACCACCACCTCGCCGCCGGCGAGATCCGGCGCCTCGTAGGAACTCTCCTCCAGCAGCCGCTCCATCACCGTGTGCAGGCGCCGGGCGCCGATGTTCTCGGTCCGCTCGTTCACCTGCCAGGCCACCTCGGCGATGCGCCGCAGGCCGTCGCCGGAGAAGCTCAGGGCGACCCCCTCGGTGGCGTGCAGGGCGGTGTACTGCTGCACCAGCGAATAGTCAGGCTCGGTGAGGATGCGCACGAACTCCTCCACCCCGAGGGCGTCGAGCTCCACCCGGATGGGCAGCCGTCCCTGCAGCTCCGGCACCAGGTCCGAGGGACGCGCCAGGTGGAAGGCGCCGGAGGCGATGAAGAGAATGTGGTCGGTGCGGACCATGCCGTGCTTGGTGGAGACGGTACACCCCTCCACCAGGGGCAGCAGGTCGCGCTGCACCCCTTCGCGGGAGACGTCCGGGCCGCCGCGTTCGCCGCGGCTGGTCACCTTGTCGATCTCGTCGAGGAAGACGATGCCGTTCTGCTCCACCACCTGCACCGCCCGGGCCTTGATCTCCTCCTCGTTGACCAGCCGCGCGGCCTCCTCGTCGCAGACCAGCCGGTAGGCCGCGTCCACCCGCATGCGCTGGGTCCGTCGGCGGTTCCCGCCCAGGTTCTGGAACAGCCCCTGCAGCTGGCTGGTCATCTCCTCCATGCCCGGGGGGGCCATGATTTCCACCCCGAGGGGAGCGGCGGAGACCTCGATGTCGATCTCGCGCTCGTCCAGCTCGCCCTGGCGCAGCTTCTTGCGGAACGTCTGGCGGGTGGCGGAATCCCGCGCCTCGGGTTCGCCGTGGGCGCCGCGGGCCGGTGGCAGGAGGGCGTCCAGGATGCGCTCCTCGGCGGCATCCTCGGCCCGGTGGCGCACCTTGGCCATCTCCGTCTCGCGCGTCATCTTGATGGCCACATCCACGAGATCGCGGATGATCGACTCAACATCGCGGCCTACATAACCGACTTCGGTGAATTTCGTTGCCTCGATCTTGATGAAGGGGGCATTGGCCAGGCGCGCCAGGCGGCGGGCGATCTCGGTCTTGCCCACGCCGGTGGGGCCGATCATGAGGATGTTCTTGGGGGTGATCTCGTTGCGCAAATCGGCCTCCACCTGTTGCCGGCGCCAGCGGTTGCGCAGGGCGATGGCGACCGCGCGCTTGGCGGCGGCCTGGCCGATGATGTGCTTGTCCAGCTCGTGGACGATCTCGCGGGGGGTCATATCGGACATAACGGCGTGGGTGCGTGGGTGCGTGGGTGCCTGAACAGATGGGGGCGCGGCGCCCGGAATCAAGCCCGGGGCGGCTCGCGGTCAGCCATCAACGGCCAGCTCCTCGATGGTGAGGTGGTGGTTGGTGTAGACACAGATGTCACCGGCGATGCCGAGCGCCCGCTCGACGATGGCGCGGGCATCCAGGTCGGTGTTCTCCAGCAGCGCCCGGGCCGCCGCCTGGGCGAAGGGACCGCCGGAGCCGATGGCCATCAGATCGTGCTCCGGCTCGATGACATCCCCGTTGCCGGAGATGATGAGGGAGCTGTGGGCATCGGCCACGCACAGCAAGGCCTCCAGTCGCCGGAGCATGCGATCGGTGCGCCAGTCCTTGGCCAGCTCCACCGCGGACTTGGTCAGGTTCCCCTGGTGCTTCTCCAGCTTGCCCTCGAAGCGCTCGAACAGGGTGAAGGCATCGGCCGTGCCGCCGGCGAACCCGGCGATCACCTGGTCACGATAGAGCCGCCGCACCTTGCGGGCATTGCCCTTCATGATGGTATTGCCAAGAGAGACCTGGCCGTCGCCGCCGATGACCACCCGGCCATGGCGGCGCACGGAGAGAATGGTGGTACCCCGGTACTGCTCCACGGTTCAATCCTCCTTCCTCGAGAGCCCGGATTGTACACCATGTGCCCTTTCACGGCCTGAAAACGCAAGGGGCGGCCGAAGCCGCCCCCTGTTGAGGTCCTGGAGACGCGTTGTCAGCGCGAAGCGCTGCCGCCGCCCCAGTTGCCGACCAGGCCGGCCTCGGCGGCGGGATCAACCGCGGTCATGCCGCTCAGCTCGCCCAGACCCGGGCCGCTATCCCCGTCCCCGATGCCGCCGCCGTCATCGTCGTCATCGTCGTCATCGTCATCGTCATCGTCATCGTCATCGTCGTCATCGTCATCGTCGTCGTCGTCGTCGTCGTCGTCGTCGTCATCGTCATCGTCGTCATCGTCGTCGTCGTCGTCGTCATCGTCGTCGTCGTCGTCGTCATCGTCGTCGTCGTCGGAATCCGATGCATGGACATTGGCGAAGCTGACGTGGTGCGTGACGGGATCGATGTGAATGGGCGCCAGCACACCCATGGCAACGACGCTGACCAGCGTGGCGATACTGAGCAGACGGGAAACGGCGCTGGCGGCGCGGACAACCCTCGGGCTCTGCACCGCCCGCGCCCCGGACCCGGGATGGCGGAACAGCTCCAGGGCGGAGCGGGATGAGTCAAAATCATGTCGTGGCGTCATGGCTACCAGCCTCCTCCCCTCCCCTTAAGGTTGCCTTAATTGGGGTAGGGTATCGTGAAACCCTATGATCGACTATGCCGCGGCCGACAGGGCGGCAACCGCCCCCGCAAGGGGGGCGCGCCGGATGGAGGACCCCGGCGGGTCCGGCAAGCCGGCCACCCCTCCCCACCCGGTCCGGGACGCGGACGGTCGGAACGCCGGAAAACCGTCATGGAACACGAGGATAACGCGCCATCAGCCGATTTTAGTCCATTGCGACCCACTACCAGCGCCCGGACATCGGGCACCGTCACCGCCATGGACCGCCGGACTCGGGAATAAACCGTGCCTCCGAACCGTTGTAGCACGTGGGTAGGCGTGATTTGGCGACAGGGGCTCCCCGGCTCACCCTGATATCAGTACCAGGGTAACCGTTTCAGCACCGGAACAGGAACTTGGACCAGAACCTACGCGAAGAACTCGTCAACCTGATGCCGCGGCTGCGCCGATTCGCCCGCGGTCTGACCGGTTGTGCCGAGGAGGCCGACGATCTGGTCCAGGCGGCCTGCGAGCGGGCCCTGACCCGTCATCACCAGTGGCAGCCGGGCACCCGCCTGGACAGCTGGCTGTACCGCATCATCCAGACCATCCGCCTGGACCAGCTGCGCGCCGCCGCCACCCGCAACCGGCACCTGGATACGATCCAGGCCGAGCATGAGAACCGGCCACTGACGGACACGCACATGGAAACGAACCTGAGCCTGGAGAGGGTACGCAACGCCCTGCAGCTGCTGCCCGAGGATCAACGCAGCGTGATCATGCTCATCAGCGTGGAGGGCTACTCCTACCGCGAGGCGGCGGAGCTGCTGGAGATCCCCATCGGCACCGTCACCAGCCGACTGACCCGCGGACGCCTGGCCCTGGACCGCCTGTTGCACAGCGACGGGGCCGAACCTGCCTGTGCGCAGGGAGGTGGAGCATGACCCTCTTCGACGACAGCACCCTGGTCGCCTATGTGGATGGCGAGCTGGACAACGACACGACCGCCGCCGTGGAGAGATGGCTGGCCCGGGACGCCGCGGCCGCCGCGCGCGCCCAGCGCCTGCGGGAACAGGCAGGCCTGTTGCGGGCCGCCTTCAACGGCGTGCTCAATGAGCCGGTTCCGCAACGCCTGCGCCATTGCGCCGAGGCGGCACCGGACAACATCACCCCCCTGCCCCGCCGCGCCGGGCCCGCGCCGGCCTGGAACATCGCCCTGCCGGTGGCCGCCACCCTCGCCGCGCTGACCGTCGGGCTGGGCAGCGGCGCCTTTCTCTACGACTGGCGCAGCCAGTCGCTGGAGCAACAGGCCGCGAGTGACCGGGTGGCGATGCTGGAGCAGTTCGAACGCACAGTTAACGACGCCCTGGAGAACCAACTCAGCGGGACACCGGTGAGCTGGCATGCCCAGACGTCCGGCTCCACCTTCACCGTAACGCCGCTGCGGACCTATCAGGATGACGCCGGACGCTACTGCCGCGAATATCGCCAGGAACTGGTCAACGGCGACGCCCGCGAGGTGAGCTACGGGCTCTCCTGCCGTATCGGCGAGGCCCGCTGGGAGAACCAGATGCTGCTCCTCAACGGCGGCCGGAAACACCGGATGTAACCACCCGGGAATGGCGTGCCGCCGCGCGCGGGAGCAGCCACGCAGAACGATGCGGGCCCATGCACGGGGCCCGCCTGCCGGGACGGCAGACGCGCCCTCCACGGGCGCGACAACGACAATACGGACCCTTCCCAGTCACGTCAGGAGATGATTCGATGCAGGACACCACGACACCGGCCACGCTTTCGAACCGTGGCCGTCGGGCCCTCGCCGCCCTGGCGACCGCGGCCCTGCTCGGCGGCTGCACCGGGCTCGAGACCCGCACCGGCGGCGGTCCGACCCTGGCGCAGGCCCCCCTGCCCGGGTACGTGAGCGGTGAGCGCTACTACTACGACAACGGCCGCAAGGAGCGGGTCAGCGACACCCGCGGGGACCGGGTGACCTGGAAGGATGACCGCGGTATCCGCCTGACCCGCAGCCGGAGCCCCGTCTATCCCGAGCTGGAGCGGGAGGCGAAATCCAGCCACACCGAGCGCCGGATCGACGACATGGACAACGGCGAACTGTGGCCGCTGAGCGGCGGTCGCAAAACGGACTTCGTCAGCGACAAGACACGGACCGACAAGCGCACCGGCCAGGTGAAGGCCAAGCGCCGCTACTGGATCTGCCGTGTTGACGGCACCGAGACGGTCCGGGTGCGCATGGGCACTTTCGATACCTGGCGCGTCGTCTGCGAGCGCATCCACCGCAAGAAGGCCCAGAAGAACAAGCTGCGGACCTGGTACTACGCCCCGGAAGTGGGGCACTACGTCCTCAAGACCTACGGCCAGAAGTACGACCCCAAGCCCTATCGGCGCATCGAGCTGACCGGTATCCGCCCCCCCACCAAGGCGCTCGGGGTGGACGGCAAGGCCCGCAAGCGTGAGTACGCCGGCTTCCAGATGGCGCTGGAGCAGGCCGCCACCGGTGAGACCGTCACCTGGAAGGACCGCGAGAGCGGCGTTGTCGTGCGGACCACCCCCACCGCCACCCTGCAGACCGGCGACGGCCGCTACTGCCGCACCTATCGCCAGGAGGTCAGCCCCAACCCCGGCAACCGCGTCTACCCCGGCATCGCCTGCCGCAGCGACGACGGCCGCTGGCGCATCCCGCGCGGCTGAGGATCCTGGAATAAGACAACAAAAAGAAAGATTGACCGCAGATTGGCGTTGATTGGCATGATTGCCGGTGCGGCTACCGGCACCCCGGGGCGGTGGAAGCGGGTTCGGAACCCGAAAGCCCGACAGCGCCGCGTAGACGGTCGGCAGCGGGAAGCGGTGAAAATCCACGCCAATCAACGTCAATCTGCGGTCGAACGCCTTTTCGCCTTCGGCATCCCGAAGCTTCAGATGGGCAGGAAGACGGCGGTGGCCATCTGCTGGACGACGGTGCGGATGGTGCGGTTGGTCTTCTCGGCCACGATGCGGGCCATCATGTCCTGCAGGGAGATGAGCTGACCGAACAGGCGCTCGAAGCTGAGATTGGGCGCCTCCGGATCGAGGGCGGTGCTGAGCAGCCAGGGCCGCCCCTCCCCGTCGACACCGGTGCGCAGCTTCCAGGCGGCGATCTCGAGGTTGCGGGCCAGGTTGTAGAGCTTCTGGGGATCGAGCTGGTCGAGCAGGTACGACTCGGTCCGGCTGCCGTAGGCCATGTAGGTCATGGCGGAAAGCCCCGCCACGAAAGCCAGCACCCGGTCGCCGCGATAGCCCGGCTCGAAGGCCAGCAGCAGCGCCTCGCTGCCGCGGCGGCCGCCGAGTTCGGGGTGGTTCCAGTGCGGAGGATCGGGAAACAGGGCATCCACCCGCGCCTTCAGGCTCCCGGCGCCGCTGCGGCGCCACTCGGCCGGGTTGCGCCGGTAGAGCTTGACCGCCAGCCGGCGCAGCAGATCGAAGCTGGCCCGCAGATGCAGGTCGGAGACGATGTCCACATCGCTCTTGGCGAGGTAGCCGAGACTGAAGGGACGGGAGCGGACACCGGCATCTCCAGCACAGCCCACCGTCAGGAGGGCGGCCAGCAGCGCCACGGCGATCCTCACACGCGCCACGGCCTACCGCCGGAAGTGCGGATCCGGACGCCGAAAGTCCGTTTCGGCAACGGGATCAACCCTTCTCCTTGAGCAGCAGCGAGCTGATGCCGTTGTCCTTCAGCAGGGCGCGCACCCGTTCGAGCTCGGTGAGGCTGGTGTAGGGGCCGAGCCGTACCCGGTGCCAGGTCTCCCCGCCGTTGATGGTCACCCGTTGCACGCCGGCCACCAGGCCGAGCAGCGCCAGCTGCGCCTTGACCCGGTCGGCATCCTCGAAGCGGCGGAAGGAGCCCGCCTGCAGGAAATAGCGCACCGGCGCGGCCGCGCTCGCCGGCTGCGGCGGCATGGCCGGCGCCGCCTGGCCGGCGGACGGCCGGGGCGGCGGCTCCACCTCTTTGTCCGGCACCACCACCTCCATCTCGGGCAGGATGGTGTAGAACTCGAAGCGCGGCGTTTCCGGCTCCGGCTGTTTCCCGGGCGCGGGCTGCCCGGGTTTCGGCGCCGGCCGGGCGGGCGCCACCGGGGTGGCGGGCCTTGCCGGCGCCTGGGCGGCCGGTCGCGGCTGACGGGGGGCGTCCGGCGCGCGCACCTCCAGGTAGACCAGGAGCGCCACCAGCAGCCCCGGGATCAGGCCGGCGACGAACAGCTGCCAGCGCGCTGCCCCGCCGCCTCCCCGGCGCGCCCCCTGGCTGCGGCGGGTACTGCTGCGGCGGTTATAGTCCCTGGCCATGGGTTACATGGTCTCCGGTGCCGCGACCCCCAGCAGGCGCAGGCCGTTGCGCAGCACCTGGCGGGTGGCGAGGCAGAGGTTCAGCCGTGCATCACGCAGCCCAGCGTCCTCCACCAGGAACTGGTGGGCGTTGTAGTAGGTGTGAAAGTCGTTGGCCAGCTCGCGCAGGTAGTGGGCGAGCTGGTGCGGCTCGTGGGACAGCGCCGCCGCCTCCAGCACCTCCGGGTACTGGGACAGGGTGTTGAGAAGCGACTGCTCATGCTCCTCCTCCAGCAGGCAGAGGTTCCGGCGGCCGGCCTCCTCGTCCCGCGGCAACCCCTTCTCCTCCCGCTGCCGCATCACGCTGCAGATGCGCGCATGGGCGTACTGGATGTAGTAGACCGGGTTGTCGTTGGACTGGGACTTGGCCAGGTCCAGGTCGAAGTCCATGTGCTGCTCGCACTTGCGCAGCACGTAGAAGAAGCGCGCCGCGTCGTTGCCCACCTCCTCGCGCAGCTCGCGCAGGGTCACGAACTCGCCGGAGCGGGTGGACATCTGCACCTTCTCCCCGCCCCGGTAGAGGATGGCGAACTGCACCAGCAGCACGTCCAGCCGGGAGGGATCGTCGCCGATGGCCGCCAGCGCCGCCTTCACCCGCGGCACGTAGCCGTGGTGATCGGCGCCCCAGACGTCGATGACCAGCTCGAAGCCGCGCTCCAGCTTGTCCATGTGGTAGGCGATGTCGGAGGCGAAGTAGGTCTTCTGGCCGTTCTCGCGCACCACCACCCGGTCCTTCTCGTCGCCGTAGTCGGTGGAGCGGAACCACAGGGCCCCTTCCCGCTCGTAGACGTGGCCGGAGTCGCGCAGCCGTTCGATGGCCCGGTCCACCGCGCCGCTCTCGGTGAGGGAACGCTCCGAGAACCACTCCTCGTAGGTGACGCCGAAAGCGCCGAGATCGTCGCGGATGTCCGCCAGGATGGTCTCCAGCCCCAGGTCGAACACCTCGCGGTAGCGGGCCGGGCCCAGCAGCGCGCGGGCGCGCCCGATGAGGGCGTCGATGTGCGCCTCCTTGTCCCCGCCGGCGGGGGCGTCGGGCGGCACGCCCTCCATCACCGCGGCGATGGGGTGGTGCAGCTCGGTGCCGCGGCTGCGGTGCAGGGTGGCGGCGATGTCCCAGACGTAGTCGCCCTTGTAGCCGTTGCTGGGGAATACCACCGTCTCGCCGCAGAGTTCCAGGTAGCGCAGCCAGACACTGGCGGCGAGGATGTCCATCTGCCGGCCGGCGTCGTTGACGTAGTACTCCCGATGGACCTGGTAGCCCACCGCCTGCAGCAGATCGGCCACGGTGGCGCCGTAGGCCGCGCCGCGCCCGTGCCCCACGTGCAGCGGCCCGGTGGGATTGGCGGAGACGAACTCCACCTGTACCGCACGGCCGTTACCCACCGTGGAGCGGCCGTAGTTCTCGCCCTGCTCGAGCACGGTGTTCACCACCAGGTGGTAGGCCTCCGGGCTCATGAAGAAGTTGATGAAGCCCGGCCCGGCAATCTCCACCCGCGACACCAGCGGGGAGGCCGGGAGGGCCTTGACGATCTGCCCGGCCAGATCGCGGGGCTTCTTGCCGGCGGCCTTGGCCAGGGTGAGCGCCACGTTGCTGGCAAAATCGCCGTGGCGGCGATCGCGGGCCCGTTCCACGTGAATACGTTCGGGGACACCGGCGCCCAGGGCGCCGCCCTCGTGCAGTCCGGCCAGGGTGATGTGGAGGAGCTCTTCCAGGTGCTGTTTCATGGATATCGTCACGATCCCTAGGGATGGGGTGGGCAGCCTTCGCCGGGCCGCGGCACCACCGGGTCGCTCCCGGTTCAGGCCGGCAGCGGGGCACGGGGATATTCTGGATCCCGGTTCCCCGGGGGTTCCGGCCAAGGAGGGCGCCAGCTTCAAAGGCGCCATTATAGCCGCCCCCTCCCGCCCCCCGTCACCCCCATGGCGGCATCCGCCCTCAGAACGTCTCCAGCGGGTCCACGTCCAGGGACCAGCGCACCGCCCGCCCCGACTGCATGCCCTCCAGTTCCAGGGCCAGCGGCCCGAGCAGGGCGTGCAGCTCGCCCCGCCGCGGGGCGATCAGCAGCAGCTGGGCCCGGTAGCGGCCGGCGCGGCGCTCCATGGGGGCGCTCACCGGCCCCAGGATCTGTACCCCGGCCACCGCCAGCGCCCGCGCCCGTTCCGCCACCGACTCGAGGAAGGCGAGCGGCCGGGCCATGCCGCCGGACGCCTCGGCCCGGATCAGCGCCAGGCTGGTATAGGGGGGCAGCCCGGCGGCCGCGCGCTCGGCCAGCGCCCCACGGGCGAAGCGGTCGTAGCCGCCCTCGATGAGATCGATTAGCAGCGGGTGGTCCGGCTGCCGGGTCTGGATCACCACCTCGCCGGGCCGATCGGCGCGGCCGGCCCGGCCGGCCACCTGGATGATGAGCTGGGCCACGCGTTCGCCGGCGCGGAAGTCGGCGCTGAACAGCCCTCCGTCCACATCGAGGATCCCCACCAGCGTCACGCCCGGAAAATGGTGCCCCTTGGCCAGCATCTGGGTGCCCACCAGGATGCGGCTCGCGCCCGCCTGCACGCCGTCGATGAGCCGCTCCATCGCCCCCTTGCGGCGGGTGCTGTCGCGGTCGATGCGTACCACGCCCACGCCGGGGAAGTGGCGCGCGAGCCCCTCCTCCACCCGCTCGGTCCCCTGGCCGAGGGGGCGCAGGTCGAGTCCGCCGCAGGCCGGGCACTGCCGCGGCACCGCCTGTTCGGCCCCGCAGTGGTGGCAGCGCAGGCGCCCGGCGCGGGCGTGCAGGGTCAGTCGCGCGTCGCAGCGCCGGCACTCCGCCACCCAGCCGCAGCCATGGCAGATCAGGGTGGGGGCGAAGCCGCGCCGGTTGAGGAACAGCAGCACCTGCCCGCCCGCCTCCAGGTGGCCGCCCATGGCCCGCAGCAACGGCTGCGAGAGACCCTCGTCCAGCGCCGCCGCGCGGATGTCCAGCAGGCGGAACCGGGGATGCAGCGCCGCTCCGGCGCGCTCGGGCAGGGCCAGCCGCCGGTAGCGGCCCTCCCCGGCGTTGCGCAGGCTCTCCAGCGACGGGGTCGCCGAGCCCAGCACCACCGGGACGCGCTCCAACCGCCCCCGGACCAGGGCGAGATCCCGGGCCGAGTAGCGGAAGCCCTCCTGCTGCTTGAAGGAGGCGTCGTGCTCCTCGTCGACGATGATGAGCCCTGGCCGCGCCAGGGGCGTGAACACCGCCGAGCGGGTGCCGATGACGACGGGCGCCTCGCCCCGACCCGCCGCCAGCCAGGCGCACAGCCGCTCCCGCTCCCCCAGCCCCGAGTGGAGCACCGCCAGCGGCACCGCGAAGCGACGGCGGAAGCGGGCCACGGTCTGGGGCGTGAGGCCGATCTCGGGCACCAGGACCAGCGCCTGGCGGCCGGCCGCGAGAACCGCGGCGATGGCCTGCAAGTAGACCTCGGTCTTGCCGCTGCCGGTGACGCCGTCCAGGAGCAGGGGCTGGAACCGGCCAGCGGCCTCGCCCACGGCCGCCACGGCGGCGGTCTGGGCCGGGTTGAGTGCGGGGGGGGTGTCCCGGCCGACGGCCGCGGCCTCCAGGCAGGGGCGCTCGCCGCGCTCCACCCAGCCCTTGTCGACCAGGGTGCGCAGCACCGCCCGCCAGTCGGTCGCCTCCGGCAGGTCGTCCGGGGTCAGCTCCCCGCCGGCGGCCTCCCCCAGGCGGCGCAGCAGTTCGGCCTGGCGCGGCGCCCGGGTCAGCCCCTCCGGCGCCACGGCCCGGCCCGCCGCGGTGAGCCGCCAGCAGGGCACGCCGCCGACGCGGGCCTCCGCCCCCTGGCGCAGCAGCACCGGCAGCAGGGTCTGCAGCACCTCCCCCGGCGGGTGGTGGTAGTAGCTGGCCGCCCAGGCGGCCAGCTCCAGCAGGACCGGGGGCACCACGGGGGTCCGGTCGATCAGTGCCAGCGCCCGCCGCAGCCGCCCCGGCGGTACATCGCTCGTCGCCGCCACCGCCACCAGCACCCCCACCGGGCGGGTCCGACCGAAGGGGACCCGCACCCGTATGCCCGGAAGCAGCAGGGCGGGATCGGCTCCGGCGGGGGGCAGGTAGTCGAACAGACGCCGCAACGGCGACGGGACCGCCACCTGCAGGATGGGGCCGGCCGCGCTCACGGCGACCACTCCGGGCCCGGGAGGGACCGGTCGACCGGGTTATCTGCCATGAAACCCCATGGGAAATCGCTAACCCCCCGTTCTGGCGCATGATTACCGGCTATCCACAGAACCTGTGGATAACTTTGTGCACAGTTTGCGCAAAAGGACTCCAACCCCCCGTGGGGACTGGCTTCAGCGCCTTCTGGTCAAAAAAGCATCACAATATTAAAGTCTGAAAAAACAATCGGTTGCGAAAGACGCCCAAGACATGGCCGCGCCCGTGCCGTAGCCGCCGGAAGGCCTTGCAGGTGGCCCGCCAATGTGTATAACCGGGGGCTTCCAGGGCGGATTCCGTCAGCTTCGCTGCGCCAGCCGGCGCCAGATCCAGCCCTCGGGCCGATCCTGCCCGGTGAGCAGGTAGGCGAGAACCTTGGGGTTCTGCAGCCCCCAGCGCATGCGATCACGGGCCTCCGGCGCACCGCAGAACAGCACGATGCTGCCCCGCCAGAGCAGCGACTCATCCTCCGGCTCGAGCAGATCCTCATCGCCCCGGCGCAGCAGCAGGGGCACGCAGGGGAGCCGCTCGTCGCGCTCACGGGGATCGGCCAGCAGATCGGCCAGCCGCACGGTCTTGCCGTCGCGGGTGGCCGCCACCACCGCCGGCGCCCCTTCGCGGCCGATCTCCACCGCCCAGATATCCGGCACCTGATCGCCCACCACCGCGGCGATGCGGCTGACCAGGGCATTGGCCCAGTCGGCCCGGCGCTGGCGGGCCAGGTGCAGGAAGCCGGCGGTGAGCGGGGTGGAGATGAGGGCCAGGATGCGGCGGGCGATGATCCGCGCCGGCTGCATCACCAGCTGGCTCTCCACCGCCTGGAACAGTCGATCGTGCTGGCGCTTGTTCTGGCGCGCCACCACGAACAGGTCGGGCTTGAGCTCCAGGGCGGTCATGATGATGGAGAGGTTGTCGGCATCGTTGTCGGTGCCCGCCACCAGCCCCACGGCATCCTGGATACGGGCCTCGCGCAGGGTGACCGCCTCGGTCCCCTTGCCCGCCACCGTGCCCTCGGGGCTGTCGGTCAGGTCGGGCAGCGCCTCGATGATGCGGGTGGGGATGCCCTCGTACTCCAGGTAGCGCCGCACGGCCTTGCCGAAACGGCCGTAGCCGCACAGGATCCAGGTTCCGCGCGGGGGGTAGAGGGGCTCGGCCAGTGCCGAGTGGGGCACGCCGGTGATCCAGTCCTGCAGCAGGTAGAGTCCCGGAGAGTGCAGGGCGATGGCCAGGTGATCGGCGAAGGTCTGGAACGGGTCGATGACGTGATCGGTCCCGAAGGAGGCCATGTTCGCCGCCGTCTCCCGGGTCTCGGCCCGGCAGATAACCGGCAGCGGGCGGCTGAGCAGCTTCACCGTGATGGCCACGGTGAGGTTGACGTGATCGTCGTTGGTGACCGCCACCACCCCGGCGCAGCGGGGATGCTCCAGGCCCGCAAGCAGCAGCGACTGGGGATCGGCGGCGTCCGCGCACAGCCCGGGCACGAACACCTCCGGCTCGTCCAGCTGCAGGGCCTGGATGCGCTGGGGGTCGATGTCCACCACCACCGCCCGCTGGCCGCGGTCGAGCAGGGCATGGACCAGCAGGCCGCCGGTGTCGCCATAGCCGCACACCAGGTAGAAGGGCTCGCCCAGGCGGCGCACGCTGCGGGCGAAGCTGCCGCGGGTGAGAGCCTCCTTGAAGGCCGGATCCTGCACCAGGGCGAGAATGTTGCCGGCGGCGTAGAGCCAGGCGGTGACGCTGAGGTAGATGGTGACGGTGGTCCACAGCCGCTGGGCGTCGGTGAAGGGATGGGGCAGCTCGCCGAAGCCGATGGTGGTGGACATGTAGCTGACGAAATAGAGGGCGTGGAAGAAGTCCATGCGCCAGGGCCGGCCGGCGTCGTCCACCCCGGGGATCAGGACGAAGCCCAGGATCGCCACCGCGTAGGCGCCGATGAGCACCAGCAGCGGCGCCCGCATGCGCCTGAACACCAACGAGGTGACATTGCTCACCCGCGCCCCTCCGCCGACCGGACCGCCCATCTCAGCGGCGCAGCATGGAAGTTTCCATCACCAGCAGGACCACCGAGATGACATTGGCGAGCATCGCCCCGCCGGACAGCGAGACGATGCTCGCCATCACCTCCGGCACCAGGCCCACCTCCTGCACGTGAACCGCCAGCGTCCAGACCACCGCCGCGGCGATGAGCTGCAGGTCGGCCACCAGGCTCGTGGCCAGCAGGAGGGCGCCCATCTGGGAGCGGTCGCCGAACTTGAGCACCGTGGCCACCAGGTTGACCACGATCACCGCGAACAGCTCGTAGACGTGGTGGTGGGCGGGATCCTCGATTTCGCCGAAGAAGAAGCCGAAGTTGAGCGTCAGCGCCAGGATGATGAAAAAACCGAAAATCACCTTCTCGAGGTTCATCGCCGCCCTCCCCCTTTATTGTTCTCCAGCGTGAGCGGCATCCGCCGCGCCCGGCGGGTGCCATGGGGTAGTATCACCCATCCGCGGACCGGAATGCGACGCCCGACACTGGAGGCGCACCGCCCGGAACGGTAAGCTTGGCCGCGGACACCGGGATACCGATCCCAGAACCGCGGTGGGCGCGCGCACCTGCCCGCCGTGAACGCCCCGAATCCGACAGGCTCCCCCCGTCATGGCCCTGTGGAATGGCATCGAACAGCGCATCGCCGCGGCGACCGGCTCCGCCTTCACCGGCGCGGAACGCACGCCGATGGGCGGCGGCTGCATCAACAGCGCCTATCGCCTCGAGGGCGGGGGGAGGCGCTTCTTCGTCAAGCTCAACGACGCGGACCGACTGGAGATGTTCGAGGCGGAGGCGGCCGGACTGGCTGAGCTGGCGGCCGCCGCGGCCGTCCGGGTTCCCCGGCCCGTCTGCCTGGGCGCGGAGGGCGGCCAGTCGTTCCTGGTCCTGGAGTACCTGGAGCTGCGCGGGGATGGCGCGGCGGCCGAGGAGCGTCTCGGGCGGGAGCTCGCCACGCTGCACCGGGTGACCCGCCCGCGCTACGGCTGGGCGCGCGACAACACCATCGGCGCGACGCTCCAACCCAACCGCGAGGCGGACGACTGGACCGCATTCTGGCGCGAGCGGCGGCTCGGCTTCCAGCTGGAGCTGGCCGCCCGGCGCGGCCACGGCGGAGAGCTGCAGCGCAAGGGCCGGATGCTGCTGGAGCGGCTGGACACCCTGCTGGAGGGCCATGCGCCCCCGGCCTCGCTGCTCCACGGCGATCTCTGGGGCGGCAACTGGGGCGTGGACGCCGCGGGCCGGCCGGTGCTGTTCGACCCGGCGGTCTACTTCGGGGACCGGGAGACCGACCTGGCCATGACCGGGCTGTTCGGCGGCTTCGGGCCGCGCTTCTACGGGGCCTACGCGGAGGCGTGGCCGCTCGAACCCGGTTACGGGGAGCGCCGCGCCCTCTACAATCTCTATCATGTGCTCAACCACCTGAACCTGTTCGGCGGCGGCTACCTGGGCCAGGCGCTCGCGCTCCTGGACCGGCTGCTGCGCCGCGCCGCCTGACCCCGAACGAGCGAACCCGATGCAGAACCAACCGGCGGACATCGAAGATCTCAAGCACATCCACCTCTTCGCCAGCCTCGACCCGCGACAGCTGGAGCGGGTACAGCGCAGCATGGTGGTGCTGCACCTGGACGAGTGCCAGACCCTGTTCGAGCAGGGCCAGCGGGCGGAGCGTTTCTACTATGTGAGCGAGGGACAGATGAAGCTGTTCCTGCTCTCGCCCAACGGCGACGAGAAGGTGGTGGAGATCATCAAGGCGGGGCACACCTTCGCCGAGGCGGTGATGTTCATGGAGACCCACCGCTACCCGGTCACCTCACAGGCCATCATGCCCACCACCCTGCTGAGCTTCGACAGCAACGTCTACCTCGCCCTGCTGCGCGAATCCCCGGCCACCTGCCTGCGCCTGCTGGGCGGCATGAGCATGCGCCTGCACTGGCGCATCAAGGAGATCGACGAACTCACCCTGCAGAACGCCACCTACCGCCTGGTCCACTTCCTCATCCACGAGCTGCCGCCGGAGCTCGAGGCGGGCGAGGCGGACCTGCGCCTGGATACGCCCAAGAACATTATCGCCTCGCGACTGTCTATCAAACCGGAGACCTTCTCCCGCATTCTCCAGTCGCTGGCCCGTGACGGCCTGCTGAAGGTGGAGGGCGCCACCATCCACATCCTGGACGTGCAGCGGTTGCGCAGCTACTCGGCCGGATGAGAGGCAAAATCCAGGAAAATACCTGTACAAATGGCAATTTTACCGGCCTGTACGCGCACAAACACGTCATGTAGACCCGGCAACCATGACCTCGGTCAAACCAGTGGAGCCGAGCCATCTCTACACTAGTGCGCTGTTTCCTCAGGCAGGCGCCTCTCGAGCGGGCGCAACTCCGCCACAGGCCCCGCAACGGCTTGCTGAATGCGCCTCCCGGGGTGGGACATTACACTGACCCGTCGAGCGCCCGATCCCGACCCGATAGCCCATGACCTTCCCGGAAAACCGCTATGCGCCGCTGCGCCGGCGCCTGCAGGCCCTGCTGGCCAACGCAACGAGCGAGACTCACTACGCCCTGCTGAGCGTGACCGTACCGTGGCCGGAGCTGCGTGACCTCCACCCCACGCCGGTGGGCGACGGCGGCGTCTACTGGGCCCGGCCCGTCCTGGGCCAGTATCGGCTGGGCGACGGCCACGCCGCCCGCTTCACCGCCCGGGGTGCCGAACGCCTGCCACTGCTGGAGCGGACCCTGGGACGCTGGCGCAGCCACTGGCGGCACCTGAACCCGGACGGACTGCCCCTGGCGCCGCACGCCTTCCTCGCCTTCGCCTTCGATGCCGACGACCACTGCGGCGGGCCGTGGTCGGAGTTTCCCAATGCCATGGCCCAGGTCCCGGAGTTGCTGCTGCAGCGCAGCGGAGACACCTGCGGCATCACCTTCACCACCCCCTGGCCGGCGGCCAGCGACGCGGCCCGGCTGGCGGACAGCTGGTGCGCCCGGCTGGACGCCTTGCTGCGGACGCTGCGCGAACCGGCACAACCCGCCGCCTGCCCGACCCCACTGGCGCGTACCGCGTGGGAGCCCGGGGACGGAGAATGGCTCGCCCGCGTGGCGGCGGCCCAGGCGGACATGGCGGCCGGACGGCTCGAGAAGGTGGTGCTCAGCCGCCGGGTGCGGGTCCAGGCGCCCCATGACCTGCAGCTGCCACGCCTGCTGGCGGCACTGGCTTACCGCCACCCCTGCTGCACCCACCTGGCCATCAGCATGGCAACCACCACCCTGCTGGCGGCCACCCCGGAGCGGCTGGCGGTGCTCGCCGGACGCGAGGTGGAGAGCGACGCACTGGCCGGCACCATCCCCAGGGCCCCCGACGAGCGCGTGGACAGCGAGTTGGGCGAGCGCCTGCTCGCCGACCCCAAGTCCCGGGCCGAACATCGCCTGGTGGTGGAGGCCGTGGCCGAGGCCCTGGCGCCCCTGTGCGAAGGCGTGGCGGCGCCCGCGGCACCGGTGCTGGCGAAGCTGCGCTCCCTGCAGCACCTGTGGACCCCGGTTCGGGGGCACCTCCGCAACGGCGCCGGCCTGCTCGACCTGGCCGCCCGGCTCCACCCCACGCCCGCGGTCGGCGGCACGCCCCGTGCCACCGCCCTGGCCTGGCTGCGGGACAACGGTGAGAGCGCGCGCGGCTGGTACACCGGCGCCGCCGGCTGGATGGACGCCGCCGGCAACGGGGAGCTGAGCGTCATCCTGCGCTGCGCCCTGGTCCAGGGTGCGCGGGCGGAGCTGTTCGCCGGCGCCGGGATCGTGGCCGACTCCGATTCCGCCGGGGAGCTGGAGGAGACCGAGCTCAAGCTGCAGGCGATGCTGGAAGTGCTGGCGGACGGATAAGGGATAAGGGATAAGGGATAAGGGATAAGGGATAATTCCCCATCACCAGTCACCAGTCACCAGTCACCAGTCACCGATGCCGATTCCACGGAGCCTCCATTGAGCGATCACGGCGCCCTCAACCTGCGCTGGGCCTGGGCCCTGGTGGACACACTGGCTGGCGCCGGAGTGCGCCACGCGGTGCTCTCGCCGGGCTCGCGCTCCACGCCGTTGACGCTGGCCTGCCTCCGGCACCCGGATATCACAACCCATGTCCGGGTGGATGAACGCGGCGCGGCTTTCTTCGCCCTGGGGCTGGCCCGGGCGGGCGGGGCGCCCGCCATGGTCGTGGCCACCTCCGGCACGGCGGTGGCCAACTGGCTGCCGGCGGTGGTCGAAGCCGATCTGGACCGGGTGCCGCTGATCCTGCTCTCCGCGGATCGGCCGCCGGAACTCATCGGCTGCGGCGCCAACCAGGCCATCGACCAGGTGAAGCTGTTCGGCGACCGGGTGCGCCAGCAGCAGGGGCTGCCCCTGCCCACCGCCGAACCCGCCGTGGTGGCCGCCCTGCGGACCGCCGCGGCCCGGGCGGTGGCGGCCTGCCGCTGGCCGCTCGCCGGACCGGTCCACCTGAACCAGCCGCTGCGCGAGCCGCTGGTACCGGCCGATCCCGCGCACGCCCTTCCCCCGCCCCGACCGGCGCCCAGGGCGCCACGGCCGATGACCACCCTGCCCGCCGCGGAGACGGCTGCACTGGCCGCGGAGCTTTCCGGCCGGCCTGGCCTCATCGTGGCCGGCCGCGGCCCCTTTCCGGACGCCTTCCCGGCGGCGATCACCCGCCTGGCCCGCCAGCTGGGCTGCCCGATCCTGGCCGACCCGTTGTCGGGGCTGCGCTATGGAGCCCACGACCGGGAGCCGGTGCTGGCCCGCTACGATGCGTTCCTGCGCCGGGCCGCCTTCACCACGGCATTCCGGCCGGCGTGGGTGCTGCGTTGCGGCGATCCGCCGGTCTCCAAGGCGCTGGCCGGCTACCTGGAAGGACTGGAGCAGGCCGAGCAGTGGCTGGTGGCCGATCATGGTCGCTGGCCCGATCCCCAGCACCGCGCCACCGCCCTGCTGCGCGCCGATCCCGCCTGGTTGGCCGACGCGCTCGCCGCCGCGACGCCGAATTCGGCCCCGGCGGAATGGCTGGCGGGGTTCAAGGCCGAGGAGGCGCGCGCGCTGGACCTTGCCGCCGAGCGCGCCCCCGCCGAGGCGCGCCTGCTGGAGTCCCTCCTGGGCGCGCTACCCGACGACGCCGCCCTGTTCGTGGGCAATTCGCTGCCGATTCGCGATCTGGACACCTTCTCCGGAACCGGTGCGCGCCGGCTGCGCTTCCATGCCAACCGGGGCGCCAGCGGCATCGACGGCAACCTCTCCACCGCCCTGGGCCTGGCCGCGGCGGACAGGACACGTCCAGCCACGGCGCTGGTGGGCGATCTCACCTGCTACCACGACCTCAACGCCCTCCATGGCGCCGCCGCCCTGGGTCTGCGGCTGCTGGTGGTGAACAACGGCGGGGGGGCGATCTTCCGCCAGCTGCCCCAAGCCGGGCTGCCGGAGTTCGAGGCAGCGTGGCTGACTCCCGTCGAGCTCGATTTCCGCGCCGCCGCCACCCTGTTCGGACTGCCCCACCACCGTGTGGACGCCGGGGAGCCTGCCGCACTGGCCGACATCCTGTCCCGTCCCGGAGCCGCGCTGGTGGAACTGGTGGTGGACGGTACAGCCGGCCACGCCGCCCGGCAGGATTACCTCACCGCCGTCGCCAGCGGCTGATTGACCGGGTAATCTCCCACCCGACCCGATTCGACCATGGAACCGCACAGGAGCCCGCCGTGGACTGGAACACCGTCGACACCCTGAAGTTCGAGGATATCCTCTACCACCAGGCCGAGGGCATAGCCCGCATCACCATCAACCGGCCGGAGGTCCACAACGCCTTCCGCCCGGAGACGGTGCGCGAGCTGATCGACGCCTTCCACCACGCCCACCACGATCCCGGCGTCGGGGTCATCATCCTGACCGGTGCCGGCGACCGTGCCTTCTGCTCCGGCGGCGACCAGCGCGTGCGGGGCGAAGAGGGCTACCGCGACGGCGGCGGCACCCAGCACCTCAACGTACTCGACCTGCAGCGCCAGATCCGCACCTTGCCCAAGCCGGTGGTGGCCATGGTCGCCGGCTGGTGCATCGGCGGCGGGCACGTGCTGCACCTGGTCTGCGATCTCACCATCGCCGCGGACAACGCCCGCTTCGGCCAGACCGGGCCAAGGGTGGGCAGCTTCGACGCCGGCTACGGCGCCGGCCTGCTGGCCCGCACCATCGGCCTCAAGAAGGCCAAGGAGATCTGGTTCCTGTGCCGCCAGTACGACGCCCGCGCGGCTCTGGAGATGGGGCTGGTGAACACGGTGGTGCCGCTGGAGGAGCTGGAGGAGGAGACGCTGCAGTGGTGCCGGGACATGCTGGCCCTCTCGCCCATGGCGCTGCGCCTGATCAAGGCCGGCTTCAATGCCGATATCGACGGCCTGACCGGCATCCAGGAACTGGCCGGGAACGCCACCGGCCTGTTCTACCAGACACCGGAGGGCCAGGAGGGACGCAACGCCTTCCTCGAGAAGCGTCCGCCGGATTTCCGCCGCTTTCCGCGCCGGCCCTGATCGGCGGCGGGCGGGCAGGCGCAATCGACCGGGGACGGATGGGCGCCGGGGGGACCATCGCGGGCCATCCCGCGGTACACTACCGGGTCTCCCGGGCCCCGCCCGGGGCCCCCGACAATAAACCGGGCGGTGCCGCCCCGGCACGGCGCCATGGCCACCCGGGTACGGGGGGATGGAGTTGCCCGGACGCGACCGGCAGGAAACGGTGCTGCTGCGGGAGGCGGCCTGCGCGGCGCCCTCCGCTTACCGCCAGACGGATCTGGTGAACCACTACGGCACGGAGGCCGGCAATCCCGAAGGGAACGACTGATACATGACACGCAACGAGGACGGGCAGCCCCTGCGGCGCTGGCTGCTGGCCGCCCGCCCCAAGACCCTGACCCTGGCGGCCACGCCGGTGGTGACCGGCACCGCGCTGGCCTGGGTGGACGCGGGCCTGTTCGCCTGGGGGCCGGCGCTCGCGGCCCTGCTGGCGGCGGTGCTGATCCAGGCGGGCACCAACCTCTACAACGACGCCGCCGACTTCGAGCGCGGCGCGGACACCCCCGACCGGATCGGCCCCCTGCGCGCCACCGCCGCGGGGTGGTTCAGCGCCGGCCAGGTCAAGCGGGCGGCCTGGCTCAGCTTCGGCGCCGCCTTCCTGCTCGGCATCTACCTCGCCTGGGTGGGGGGCTGGCCCATCGTCGCGCTGGGCCTGCTGTCGCTGATCTCGGGCTGGGCCTACACCGGCGGCCCCCGCCCCCTCGCCTACACCACGGGAGTGAGCGAGCTGTTCGTGTGGCTGTTCTTCGGCCTCGGTGCGGTGATGGGCAGCTACTACCTGCAGACCGGGGCGCTGAGCTGGAGCGCCTTCCTCGCCGGCACGGCCCTGGGACTGCTGGCCGCCGCGGTCCTGGTGGTGAACAACTACCGCGATCTCGACGCCGATCGGCGCGCCGGGCGCCAGACCCTGGCCGTGGTGCTGGGCCGGCCGGCCACCCGGCTGGAGTACGCCGCCCTGATGGCCACGCCATTCCTCCTCCTGCCACTGCTTTCCGGCAGCCTCGAGAGCCCCGGCGGGCTGCTCCCGCTGCTCCTGCTGCCCTGGGCCGGCCGCCTGCTGTGGCGCTTCTTCCGCGATCCCCCGGGCCCCGGCTTCAACCGCCTGCTGGCCCAGACCGCCCAGTTCCAGACCGGTTTCGGCCTGCTGCTCAGCATCGGGCTGCTGCTGTGACCCCGCCGGGCGGAGCCGCCCGCCTCATCCTCCCGCGGCCCGGCCGGCCGGCAGGACCCGGAACGACTCCACCCACACCAGTTCGCAGGCCCCGGCACCGCTGTCCTCCCGGCTGAGCGAACTCTGCCAGCGCCAGCCGTCCGCCGCCTCCACCCGCACCAGATAGCCCCGCAGGCTCACCACCTCCCCGGGCCGGACGTCCTTGATCCGCCGTTCCACCTCCCCGTCGGCGGGGATGAGATGCATGTTGGCGCTGTGGGTGACGATGGTGCGTTCGGCCACCGGCAGTGCCCGCGCGGACCAGTAGCCGAACCGGTTCGACTGGCTGAAGCTGAGCCGCTCCAGGACGGAGGAGTCGGACAGCGGACCCCAGCCCAGGAGCAGATCCACCGGCGCCAGCGCCGCCTCGCGGCCCAGCCAGTAGCGCTCCCGGGAGAGCACCCGCGCCTCGGCCGCGAACGACGCCAGGGGATGGACGGTGTAGTCGCCGCGGCGGAAGGCGATCGCCTCCGCCACGGGCGCCTGGCGGGGTTCCGCCGGAACGAGAACGCCGGCGGCGGTGGCGACGGGACGCTCCTGCCACCACTGGAAGGCTCCGAATGCCACGACGGCCCAGACCAGCAGCCACCTGCGCGATATCATGCCCCTCCCCCCACGGTGCCGGGCAGTCCCGATGCCGCCGGCCGGTGAGCCCGCCCGTCAGCCGGCGGCGGCATAGCCGGCCAGATAGTTCCGGATCAGCGAATCGGTGACGGTGCGCACCGACACGTCCCCGCCCAGGGCCAGCTTGCGCGTCATGGCCAGGATGCAGATCCCGTGCACCCCGCCCCAGAGCGCGCGGGCCGCCGTTTTCCGCGCTTCCGGCCCGTGCCTGCCGCCCAGCCGGGCCAACACCTCCTCCAGCAGGCCGAACATCCGCCCGATGCGCGCCTGAAACCATTCCGGCACCGCTTCCAGCTCGCCCCCCTGGCGCTCGAAGATCAGTGCCCAGCGCTGGGGATTGCGGGCGGCGAACTCCACGTAGACCCGCCCCATGGCCAGCAGGCAGGCCTCGGGATCGGGCGCGTTCACCCCCGCCGCCTCGATTTCAGCGTAGAGCTCGTCGAGAGTGCGGGCATTCACCTGCAGGATGAGGTCATCGAGGTTCTCGAACACCAGGTAGAGGGTACCGACCGTGTAGCCGATGGCCCTGGCGATGCGGCGGGCGCTGAGATGAGGGATCCCCTCCTCGCGCACGATGGCCTCGGCGGCATCCAGGGCCATCTCGCGGATCTGTTCCCGGCTGTGATCGCTGCGTCGGGCCATGGCGATTCCGGAAGTGAATATCTGGGAACAACTCTACGCGACTATTGAACAATGTTCAATTATACGCTAGCTTTTTAACTGAACACTGTTCAATTGATTTGTCCCAAGCCCATGACGGGCTTTTTGCAGGGCGTCAAATAAACAGCGTTCAATTAAATTCCCTGTCATCTGAAGGAGCTCGCCATGGGATGGATCAAACCCTCACGCCTCTCCCGCCTGCTGCTGGGACTGCTGGTCCTGGCCGGACATGTCCAGGCCGCGGGCCTGCTCACCCCCGCCGACGGCAGCCTGCCGCCGCTCGAGATCCGCGATCACCGGGTGGAGGTGATCATCGAGGACAGCTACGCCATCACCACCGTCGAACAGGTGTTCCACAACCCCCACGACTGCGACCTGGAGGCCATCTACTCCTTCCCCGTCCCCGCCCACGGCGCGGTGGCGGAATTCACCCTCTGGATCGACGGCCAGCCGGTGACCGGCGAGGTGCTCGAGAAGGCACAGGCCCGGACGGTCTACGAACAGGAGAAGCGGGCCGGCCGCGATGCCGGCCTTGCCGAAAAGGACGCCTACCGGACCTTCGACATCCACGTCCACCCGGTACGCGCCGGCCAGGATACCCGCATCCGCCTGGTCTACCTGCAGCCCGCCGAGGTGGACACGGGCATCGGCCGCTATGTCTACCCCCTCGAGGAGGGCGGGGTGGACGAGCGAAAGCTGGCCTTCTGGACCGCCAACGACAAGGTCACCGGCAACTTCAGCTTCGACTTCAAGCTCCGCTCCAGCTACCCCGTGGAGGCGCTGCGCCTGCCCAACCAGGGCCAGGCGCGGATCCGGCAGCTGGATGCGGGTGAGTGGACGGCCTCCCTTGCCGGAGGTGCGGGCGCCGTGGAGGAAGGCGCCGCCGGAACCAGCGGCGGCGCGGCCTACACCCTGGACCAGGACATCGTCGTCTACTGGCGCCACGCCGCCGGCCTGCCCGGCAGCGTGGACCTGGTGACCCACCGTCCCGCCGGGGCGAAACGGGGCACATTCATGCTGGTGGTCACCCCGGGGGAGGACCTGCAACCCATCCGCGAGGGCCGCGACTGGATCTTCATTCTCGATGTCTCCGGCTCCATGGCGGGCAAGTACGCCACCCTGGCCGACGGCGTCCGGCGGGCGCTGGGCCGCCTCACCCCCGCCGATCGCTTCCGCATCATTCTCTTCAATGACAACGCCCGGGAGCTCACCGGCGGCTACGTGCCGGCGACACCCGAGCAGGTGGGCCGCTACGCGGACGCGGTGGGCCGCATCCAGCCCGGCGGCAGCACCAACCTCTACGCCGGCCTGAAGGAGGGCCTCGGCGCCCTGGAGGCCGACCGCACCAGCGGCCTGGTCCTGGTCACCGACGGGGTGGCCAACGTGGGCGAGACCGGGCAGCGGAAGTTCCTCGAGCTGATCGGGCGCAGGGATGTGCGGCTGTTCACCTTCATCATGGGCAACAGCGCCAACCGGCCGCTGCTGGAATCCCTCACCCGCGCCTCCCACGGCTTTGCCGTCAGCATCTCCAACAGCGATGACATCGTCGGCCAGCTCCTCGCCGCCACCAGCAAGGTCTCCCATGAGGCGCTGCACGGGGTGGAGCTCGACATCGACGGAATCCGGACCGCCGACATCACCCCACGGGTAATCGGCAGCCTCTACCGCGGCCAGCAGCTGGTGCTGCTCGGCCACTACTGGGGCGATGGTTCGGCGGACGTGCGCCTCAAGGCGCGCATCTCCGGCCAGCCGAAGGAGTACCGCACCCGCTTCGAGTTTCCAGCCCGAAGCGGGTCCAATCCCGAGATCGAGCGACTCTGGGCCTATGCCACCATCGAGGACCTGCAGGCGGAGATGGCCGATTTCGGCGAACAGGCGGATCTGAAGCGGGCCGCCACCGACCTGGCGCTGGAGTACGGCCTGGTCTCCGACTACACCTCCATGGTGGTGGTGCGTGACGAGGTGTTCCGGGAGCTGGGCATCGAGCGGCGCAATCTGGAACGCCGGGAGCTGGAGCGCGCCGCCCGGGCCGCCCGCGCCGGGCAGCCGGCGCAGTCCCGCCGGGTTGACACCGGGCAACCCCTGTTCAACGGCAGCCGCCCCGGCTTCGGCAGTGGCGGCGGCGCGCTGGACCCCTGGAGCCTGCTCCTGCTCCTGCCCCTGGCCTGGATCGGCCTGCGGGCGCGGCGCCGGGAAACGCGGGCCCGATGAACGAGCGCTGGTTCCGTCCGCTGCGCCACGGCAGCCCCGCACTGCCGTGGCGCACCCTCCTCCTCGCCGGCCTCGCCCTGGCCCTCTACCTGCTGGCGGGGCCGGCCCCCGAGGCCCTGGTCTATGACCGCGCCGCCATCGCCCGGGGCGAGTGGTGGCGGCTGCTGAGCGGCCACTGGGTGCATGCCGACGGGAGCCACGCGGGCTGGGACATCCTCGGCCTGCTGTGCCTGGGCCTGCTGTTCGAGTCGCGACTCGACCGACTCCTCCCCCTCGCCCTCCTCGCCGGAACCGCCGCGGTCGATCTCTGGCTGCTGACCGGCTCCGGGCTGGCGCGCTACTGCGGCCTGTCGGGCATTCTCAACGCCCTGCTCGCCGCGGGCCTCGCCGCCTGGTGGCGGGAGCTGCGCTCACCGGTGATACCGCTGGTGGCGGCCGGAGCGCTGGCGAAGATCATCGTGGAGATCGGAGCCGGCGAGGCGCTCTTCACCCGGACCCTGTGGCCGAGCACCCCCCTCGCCCATGGGGCGGGTTTCGCCGCGGGCGCGCTGTTGGTCCTGATCCGGCTGTGGTGGCGCAAGGCGGCAACAGGCGCGCAAACACCGCGCACCGGCTACCGGGCAGGGCCGCGGTAGGCCAACAAGCCCGCGGCCGCGAGCGCGGCGAAGGCGGCTCCCGCCAGGAAGGTGGCGGCGGGGCCGAGGAGGCTCCAGAGCAGCCCCGCGATGACGCTCGCCAGCAGCAGCGCCGCACCAACCACTAGGTTGAACAGGCCGAAAGCGGTCCCGCGCAGGTCGGTCGGCGCGGTATCGGCCACCAGCTTCGAGAGCAGTCCCTGGGTGAGACCCATGTGCACGCCCCAGAGGGCCGCTCCGGCGAATATGTACCCCGGAGCGGCCGCGGCGGCCAGCACGCCGTCGGCCAGGATCAGCGCTCCCAGCCCCGCCAGCAGCAGGCTACGCCGGCTGAGACGGTCGGCGGCCACGCCCGCGGGATAGGAGACCAGGGCGTAGACTCCGCTCATGATCACCATCACCAGCGGCACCCGGGCGGTCGCCAGCCCCACGTCCACGGCCCGCAGCACCAGGAACGCCTCGCTGAAGCGGGCCAGGGTAAAGACCGCCCCCAGTCCCACCACCCACCAGTAGCGCCGCTCCAGCCGCCGGGCCGCGGCGAGGGTGAACGGGGGCCGCGGCCCCGCCGCTGCCGGCTCCCGCTGCGGCTCGCGCAGCGCCACGGCCAGCAGGGCGACGGCGAGGAAGGCCGGCACCACCCCCACCCACAGCACCGCGGTGATGTCCCCGGCGAACCAGGCCATGAACGCCAGGGCCAGCAGCGGGCCGAGGAAGGCGCCGGCGGAGTCGAGCGCCTGGCGCAGACCGTAGGCCGCACCACGCAACCATGGCGGCGCGATGTCGGCCACCAGTGCATCGCGGGGCGCCCCGCGAATGCCCTTGCCCACCCGGTCGATGAACCGGGCCGTGAACACGGTGGTGATGGAGGTGGCCAGGGGAAACAGGGGCTTGGTGCAGGCGGCGAGCCCGTAGCCGAGCAGCAGCAGGAACTTGCGCCGGCCCAGGTAGTCGCTCAGGGTTCCCGAAAAGACGCGGGTGATGGCGGCCGCGGCCTCGGCCATGCCCTCCACCACCCCGATGGTGGCCATCCCGGCGCCCAGCACCGTGGCCATGAACACCGGCAGCAGGCTGTGGATCAGCTCCGAGGAGATGTCCATGAGCAGGGAGCCGAAGCCGAGAACCCAGATGCCGGCCGGCAGGGCGTGGCGCGGACGCGGTTCCCGCGGATCGGATGGGGATGGACTCATCACCGGTGCCGTCAGCGTTGCACTCCCCGGGCTTTCGTGCGCTCCCGCCGGCGGAAAGCCAACGGCCCGATCCCCGGTCTCCTCCACAGCCATACGACTCTCACCGGGAGCCCCTCATGGAAAGACACGACCTGTCCTCCACTGCGCGGCGGAGCGGCCGTCTGCCGGCCTGGCTGGCCGCCGCCATGCTGGCCGCCACTCTCCCCGCCGCGGCCGTCGCCGGCGATGCGCCGCGGCAGCTGCCGGAGTTCACCCGGGACACGCCCGCGGACTGGTTCAACTCCCCGCCCCTGACCCGCGCCGATCTGCGCGGGAAGGTGGTCCTCCTGGATGTATGGACCTTCGGCTGCTGGAACTGCTACCGCTCCTTTCCGTGGCTGAAGAGCCTGGAGCGGGAGCTCGGGGGAGAATCCTTCCAGGTGGTGGGCATTCACTCCCCGGAATTCGAACACGAGAAGAACCCCGAGCGGGTCCGCGCCAAGATCGCCGAGTTCGGCCTCCGCCACCCGGTGATGATGGACAACGATTTCGCCTACTGGCGCGCCCTGGGCAACCGCTACTGGCCGGCCTTCTACCTGGTGGACAAGAGCGGGCGCATCCGCCACGTCACGGTGGGCGAGACCCACGCCGGGGATGCCCGGGCCGAGGCCATCGAGACCGCTCTCAGGGCCCTGCTGCGCGAGCCGGGACCGGAGTGAGATCCCGACTCCCGCCTACCTGCGCCGATCACGCTCGTCCCGATAACGATCATCCCGGTCACGCCGGCGCAGCCCCGGCGGCAGCCGGTCATGGGGCACCGGGTGCCAGGGGCCATCGAACCGCGGACTGAAATCCCAGCGGTCGCGCTGGCGACGGTAGAAGTGTCCATCGTACCAGAACCAGCCGGGATGCCGGTCGACGATGTAGAGCCCGAGCCCGGAGTCGAAGACGATGATCAACCCGTCGTCGAAACGGTAGCGATAGCCGTGTGCCGGTGCGTGGGGCGGCGGCCGGTGCCGGGGACCCGGACCGGTGTAGACGCCAACGCAACCGCCGAGGGTCCCGGCGAACAGGGTACCGAGCAGCAGGGTGTTGAAGTGACGACGTCGCATGGCGTACCTCCTGTACATTGCCGTACCCGTCTGAAAGTATAGGCTGGCCGGCATCCCATACGGGATGCGTTGCCCTCCCCGTTGCGGCGCCCCACAATGCGCTCCATGCCCGCCGACACCCTCATCGTCCGCTGCGAACTGCTGCCCTACCATCTGCCCCTGCGGCGGGAATGGCGCAGCGCCCGGGGCACGATCCGGCACCGCAGCGGCTGGCTGGTCCGGGTCACCGACGCCCGCGGCCGGAGCGGACTCGGCGACTGCGCACCCTTGCCGGAAGCGGGCACCGAGCCCCCGGAACGCGCCGATCAGGCGTTGCGGCTGCTTGCCCCCGCCCTGCCCGGCCGGACGCCGCCACAGGCGCTGAGCGCCCTCCCCGCCGGCCCGCCGGCGGCCCGCGCGGCGCTGGAAGCCGCCCTGCTCGACCTGCAGGCACAGGCCGCGGGGCTCCCGCTGCGCCGGCTGCTGGACCCCGGCGCACCCGACCGGGTGCGGGTCAATGCCGCCCTCGGCCCCCTGGACACGGGCGCACCGGCCCGGGCGGCAGCCGCCGCCTGCCTCGGCTTCACGGTCCTGAAGCTCAAGGTGGGACTGGCGCCGGTGACGGAGGAGCTGGCCGCCCTGGAACGGATCGCCGCGGGACTCCCCCCCGGCGCGACCTTGCGGCTGGACGCCAACGGCGCCTGGAACGAGCCGGCGGCCGCGGCCTTTATCGCCGGCTGCCGGGTGCTGCCGGTGGAATCGCTGGAGGAGCCGCTGGGGCACCCGGACCCGGAGCGGCTCGCCCGGCTGCAGGACGGCGCCGGCTTCCCTCTGGCCCTGGACGAGTCCCTGGCCGGCGGCATGCCGCCGGTCCCCCTCCCGGTGCGGCGACTGGTGCTCAAGCCCGCCACCCTGGGCGGACTGCGGCCGGCACTGGCACTGGCGGCGCAGGCCAGGTCAGCCGGCGGCGAATGCGTGGTCACCACCACGCTGGAGAGCGCCGTCGGCGCCTGGGCGGCGGCCCAGCTCGCCGCCGCCGTCGACCCGGTGTCACGCCTCGCCCACGGCCTCGGCACCGGCGCCTGGTTCGCCCGTGACCTGGCTCCCGCCCCCTCCCCCGCCGCCGGCTGGCTCAGCCTCCCCTCCGCCCCCGGGCTGGGGGTGGCTGTTGCGTGAGTGCGTGAGTGCGTGAGTGCGTGAGTGCGTGAGTGCGTGAGTGCGTGAGTGCGTGAGTGCGGAAAACGGAAAACGGAAAACGGAAAACAATCGTAAACTACCTCCATCACCCCTCACCCATCACCCGATTCATGCCCCACCTCCTGGCCTGCATCACCGCCCACGGCTACGGCCACCTGGCCCAGACCGCGCCGGTGCTCCATGCCCTGCGCGCACGACTGCCGGCGCTGCGGCTCACGGTCTGGAGCAGCCTGCCGGCCGACCTGCTCCGCCAGCGCCTGCCGGAACCCTTCGAGCTCCAGCCCGGCGCCGCGGATCCCGGCATGGCCATGCGCTCGGCCCTGGCGGTGGATGTGGAAGCCAGCGCCGCGGCCTACCGTGACCTGCATCGCGACTGGACGGTCAGCGTGAAGCGCGAGGCGGCCCGCCTGGCCGCGCAGGGTCCGGATCTGGTGCTCAGCAACGTGGGACACCTGCCGCTGGCCGCGGCGGCTCACGCCGGCATCCCCGCGCTGGCACTCTGCTCCCTCAACTGGGCTGAGATCTACGCCCACTACTGCCGCGGGCGGACCGGCGCCGACGTGGTGGAGGCGCAGTTGCGGAATGCCTACCGGGGCGCGGCGTGCTTCATCCAGCCGACCCCGAGCATGCCCATGGCGGATCTCCCCCGCCGCCGGCGCGTGGGCCCCATTGCGGCCAGCGGCAACAACCGCAAGGCGGAGACCTGCCGCCGCCTGGGCCTGGATGCAGGTGAGCGCTGGGTTCTGGTCAACCTGGGCGGAACGCCCGGCGCCCTGTCGCTGCGGCGCTGGCCACGACCGCCCGGCATCCGCTGGGTGGCCCCGGCGGCATGGCTAGATTTCCAGCCGGCGGGACTGGCCCAGGAGCGCATCGATCTGCCGTTCAACGATCTGCTGGCGAGTTGCGACGCCCTGGTGACCAAGCCGGGCTATGGCATCTTCGTGGAGGCCGCCTGTGCCGGCGTGCCGGTGCTCTACGCGGACCGGGATGGCTGGCCCGAGCAGCCGGAACTGGTGGCCTGGCTGGAGGCGCACGGCCGCAGCCGGGAGATACCGCAGGCGGCCCTGGCGGGCGGCGGGCTGGCCGCGGAGCTGGAGACCCTGTGGGCCCGGCCGGCGCCCTGCCGCCCCTGCCCCACCGGCGCCGATGAGGCCGCGGCGATCCTTCTGGAGCAGCTATGAGCGGGCCTGGCGGCGACCTGGCCGGACGCGGCGCCTGCTCGGTGAATTTCCTGGAGATCGAAACGAATAAGGACAGAAAGCCACTCTTTCAACGTAATTAGCCACTGTTAGCTACTGTTTCGTTGTCGGCGCATCGGCCCGGGTTCCGGCGAACAGGGCCTCCACGTCCACGGCGTCGAAGTGGTAGCCGTGGTTGCAGAATTCGCAGTGAACCTCCACCCGCCCCGCATCGGCGAGGATGGACCGCAGCTCCTCCCGACCGAGGGAGACCAGGGTTTCAGCCACCCGCTCCCGGGAGCAGCCGCAGCGGAAGCTGACCGGCTCGGGCTCGAACACCCGCACGTCCTCCTCGTGGAACAGCCGGCGGCGGACCTCCGAGCCCGGCAGCTCCAGCAGCTCGCCGCGGGTGAGCGTTTCCGCCAGCTGCGCGGCCCGATCCCAGGCGTCGGCATCCTCTTCCATGCCCGGGAGGCGCTGCAGCAGCAGCCCCGCGGCACGCGACTCGTTGCTGGCGAGCCAGACGCGGGTGGGGAGCTGCTCCGACTGCCGGAAGTAGCTCTCCAGCGCCGCGGAGAGATCGCCGCCCGCAACCGCCACGATGCCCTGGTAGCGCTCGCCGGTCCGGGGCTGATCGATGGTCAAGGTCAGGGTTGCATCGCCCAGCCAACGGGGCGGCAGTTCGGCCGGCGCCTCGCCATGCCAGCGGGCCAACCCCCGCAGCCCGCCCTGACTGGTGCACTGGGCCAGCAGCAGGCTCACCGGCGCGCCGCCCTGCACCTGGAGGGTCAGCGCCCCCTCGAACTTGATGGTTGAGGCCAGCAGCGCGGCGGCCGCCAGGGCCTCGCCGAGCAGGCCGGCCACGGCGGGCGGGTAGGGGTGGCGCTCCAGGACCGCGCGCAGGGTGGCGTCCAGGCTCACCAGTTCGCCACGGACCTGGGTGCGCTCGAGCAGGAAACGCTGGCGGCTGTCGCTCTCGTTCATGACTGTCGGTTCCGGTGGTCGCGGGAGGGCGGATGATACCAGCCTCATCCGTCGCCCGCCCGGGCTCCGGCAACTCCGGGTCAGGCGGTCTCCGCCCCGATCCGGCGCAGCGCGGGCACAGCGAGCCCGGCGGCATCCGCCTGCTCCAGGGCGCGCTGCAGGCGCTGCGGCGCGGTGCGGCCCTGGCACTGGTGCGCGGCATCGGCGGCGAAGGCCTCGGCCAGCCCCGCCACCAGGCGCTCGTGGTCGAGCCCATGGCCGGTAAGGTGCTCCTGCAGCGCCAACACGTCGGCGGCCACCTCCAGCGCCAGTCCCCGGTGCGCCTGCCACAGCTCTCCCACCGTACCGCCCACGGCGAGACCGCAGATGTTGGAAACGAGGATGTAGAGGTTCTTGAGCACCAGCTCCTCGAGCAACTCGGCCTCGCTGTCCAGTACCCGGGCGGGGATGTCCAGCCGCTCCAGCGCCGTGACCAGCAGCCCGGCCCCCGGACCATGGGCGGGGGAGGGGAGAATCACCCTGGCTTCCCGGCCCCGTTTCTTCTCGAACCAGACCGAGATGACGGTGGGATGCTCCAGCCCGTGGCGCCGCCAGTCCCGCGGCAGGAGCTCGTTCTGCAGCAGCGCAAGCCGATCGCGCCAGACCTCGGGTAAATCGGCGAGAACCGGATGGAGATCCGCCTCGGCCACCGCCACCAGCACCAGGACCGGATCATGGACCGCCATCGCCGCGGCATTCAGATCCATGGCGCGGGTGACGGGGAAGACCGGGTGCCCGGCACGCAGGAAACCCCGGGCGAATACGCCGCCCATCTCGCCGACCCCTACCAGGACTATTGGCCTGTTCATTCCCTGCTCCCCTCCCCATTGTCCTCCCGACGCCGCATGGATGGAGCGCCGCTGTCGCATGCGGCGTGCCGCGCCGGTGCTGCCTTCGGAGCACGCCTTTCCGTCACCGCATTTTCCCGGATGATAGGCGCAGCGGCCCGGTCGGGGAAGGGCGCCGTCAGCAACCGCGCACGCCCCGGCCCTGCCTTCTCCCACAGACCGCCATCGCAGGCGCCTCCCGGATGGGAATGGGCATGTCGCCCGGCCTGGCGGGGACTCGACGCCTGCCGGTGCGGCGCACCTAGTTCCGGCCGCCCCGGGAAGCCGTGGGTCACGACTCATGGGCGAATGACGGGACCGGCGGGCGGTATTTCCTTTCCGCGACCTTGTGCGATACTGTCGCCCGTCGCCGGAATGGAGCCATGGGAAGGATCTTCACCTGATGAAAGCCATGACCTTGACCACCGACAACGGCATCCCGTTCAACGTCGAGATAGCCGGTCCGGAGGGTGCCAGGGCCGCCGTCATGATCCTGCATGACTGGTGGGGGGTGCTCGATTACAACCGGGACTGGGCCGAGCGCCTCGCCGAGGCCGGCTACCGGGTGATGATCGTGGACCTCTACGACGGCGAGAACGCCACCGACGCCCAGGAAGCCGGCGAGATGATGCGCAACCTGGACCAGGAGGTGGCGGATCGCAAGCTGATGACCGCCCTGGCCTGGCTGAAGGCCGGCAGTCCGCGGGTGGCGGTCCTGGGCTGGTCTCTGGGCGGACACCAGGCCCTGCAGGCGGCGATCCTGGATCCGGAGACGGTGGACGCCGCGGTACTGTTCTACTGCCGGCTCATCAACGACCTGGAATCCCTGCGCACCCTGAACGGCCCGGTGCTGGCCGTGTTCGCCGAACAGGAGCGGACCTGGCCGGAGAAGATGGAGCGCTTCGGCGCCCTCATGAGCGAGGCCGGCAAGCCGCTGGAAGTGAAGAGCTACGCGGCCGGCCACGGATTCGTGAATCCGCGCAGCACCCGCTTCGATGCCGCTGCCGCCGAGGACGGCTGGCAGGTCACCCTGGACTTCCTCCGCCGCGCCCTGGCCTGAGCGCCCGCGAATGGAAGCACAAGTCCGCCGAGACTTTCGTCTGAATCCCAATCCGCACAAGGAACGCCCATGAGCCTGTCCACCGTCCGCACCCTGATCACCGCCCTGCTGCTGGCCGGGCTGCTGGCCGCCTGCTCGAAGGTGACCCAGGAGAACTTCAGCAAGCTGGAAGCCGGAATGAGCGAACAGCAGGTCTACGCCCTGCTCGGCGAACCCACCGAGTCCTCCAGCATCAACCTCGGCGGTCTGTCCGGAACCTCCGCGGTGTGGCGTGACAAGGACGCCGAGATTCGCGTGCAGTTCTTCAACGGCACGCTGAAGGTCATGGACTTCCAGAAGTCGGCGGCGGCGCGCTAGCCCCCGCCAGCCGCTCCGCCCGGGCCCGCAGCGCCATCCGGTCGAGCTTGCCGGACGCATTGCGCGGCAGCGCCACGAGGTGATGGACCGCCCGCGGCCGCCACGGGGAGGGAAGGTGGGCGCGGGCCCACGCCAGCACCGCCCCGGGAGCCGCCTCGCCGGTGACGAAGGCCACCAGCCACGCGCCCCAGACCGGATCGTCCAGCGCGACGACCCCCGCCTCCACGACCCCGGGACAGCCCGACAGGGCCGCCTCCACCTGCGCCGGATGGACATTCTCCCCGCCGGTCACCACCACCTCGTCGGCCCGGCCCAGTACCGTGAGCGAGCCGTCGGGCGCGAGGCGCCCCAGGTCGCCGGTGACGAACCACCCCGCCTCGATTCCCGCGCCGGTGGGCCGCCCGGACCCGGCATAGCCCCCCATCACGGCCGGGCCGCGCACCCGGATCCGGCCCACACCGGTTGTGGTCGCCACGCCCGGATCGGGCACTATCTCCACCTCCATCCCGAGCAGGGGCGGCCCCACGTCCCCAGGCCGCCAGCCCGGGCGCAGGCCACAGCGGGTGGCCACCTGCGAGGCCGCTTCGGTCATGCCGTAGCTGGCACACAGCGGCCAGCCGGCCGCCAGCGCCCGCTCCGCCAGCGGACCGGGGAGCGCGGCCCCACCCATCAGCACATGGCGCAGCCCCCGGGGCGGCGCCGCGCCGGTCACCTCCAGCAGCCGTGCCAGCATGGCCGGTACCAGCGAGAGATGGGTCACGGCCCGCGCGGCCAGGTCGGCCAGCACCGCCTCCGGCACGAACCGCTGGTGCAGCACCACGGCGGCTCCCGCCGCCGCGGCGCGCAGGAGGATGGACGCCCCGCCCACATGGAACAGGGGCAGGCAGGCGAGCCAGACATCCCCCGGCCCCAGGGGCAGCATCGAGCGCGAACCGGCCACGGCGGCGGCCAGGTTGAGGCCGCTGAGCGGAACCGCCTTGGGTTCGCCGCTGCTGCCGCTGGTGGCGATGACCAGGTGGATCGCCTCCACCGCCAGCGGCTCCGCCACGGACGTTCCGGACCCCGGTTCGGCGGCCAGCAGCTGCGCCCCGGTCAGGGTCGGCAGCGCATCCGGCGCGGAGGAGCCGTCGGTTACCGCCCGGGTGGCGCCGCCCAGGCGCAGGAGCCGCCCCAGCAGCGCCGCCGGCAGATCGGGGTTGAGCGGCAGGAGATGCAGCCCGGCCCGGGGCGCTGCGTGCAGGAGCAGGGCGGTCAGCAGCCGATCCCGGCTGAGCACCGCCAGGCCACCGCCGGCAGGGCCGCTCCATGCGCCGAGCCGCCGCGCCAGCGCGGCGACGCGCGCCTCCAGGTCCGCGTAACTCCAGACCTCCTGGTCGTGGTACAGGGCCGGCGCCTCCGGCGTGCGGCGCGCCGCATGCCGGAGCCAGGCGGCAGGGGAGGGCGGAAGGGCGGCAGGCTCCAAGGGACGGTCTCGCTGACGCGGAAGAGGAACCTCCCATCATGCACGCCGGAGCGGCGCTGGCAAGCGCATGGCCCCTCTCTCCGCCCCCAGGTCACTCCCCGGCGGGTGCCGACCGCCCCGCAAGACGCGCCCCGGCCGGAGCGTCGCCCACCTTCGAGAGAGCGTGTCGCCACGGACGACCCATCCGGGGTCCGCCGCGAATCGACTCCCGGAAGAATCCATGACGCCCGCAGCGGGCGCCGGCATCTCAGGGCAGGTCGGGGTTGCTGTAGTGGATGGACGGCGCCACCCGCTCGGGCGGAATTCCGCGGCCGGAACGGAACCGGGCCCGTCGTTGGGGTGGACCCGGTTCCGGCACCCGCGAACGGGTATGGCCGGATCTGCTTACTGGGTGGCCAGCCAGGCGGCGATGGCGGCGATCTCCTCATCGTTCACCATGGCCATGATGGGCTTCATGGCGGCGGTCTGGCCATTGGCCCGGGCGCCGCTCTTGATGTCCTTCATCTGCGCGGTCAGGTACTGCTCGTTCTGACCGGCGATCTTGGGGTAGGTGGGCATGATGGGGGTCTTGGCATCGGCGCCGTGGCAGGCATTGCAGGTCTTCTGGGCATACAGGGCAGCACCATCGGCGGCCAGGGCCGGCATGGCGGCAGCGGCCAGGGACGCGCCCAGGACCAGCGCGGAAAGCTTGAGCTTGTGCATTGCTTGTTCACTCCCTCGTAGTATTTCGCTTCGGATGGTTTGACACGATCGATTGTTGTTATTGACGATCCTCATCCTCGCCCTGGCGCCCACCCGCTCCGGCAGCAACCACCGACAGTTCGAGCGCCCACAATTTACTTGATTTTTGTCAAGGAATTCCAGTGACCCGGCCAACCCGCCGCCGTCCTTGCTAGACTTGTGCACTGCTTCACTCCTGGAGGTACGCGCTGACTGTGCCTCCAGGAGTGAAGCAGTACACTAGGAAACCCCTTTTCAGCCCGAGCAGAGACCGACCATGCCAGTGGACCGCTATGGGGTGATGGGCAATCCCATCGCCCACAGCAAATCACCCCGCATCCACGCCGCCTTCGCCGAGCAGACCGGCCAGGCACTCACCTATGAGGCCATCCTGGTCCCGCTGGGCGGCTTCCAGGACGCCCTGGAGAGCTTCGCGGCCGAGGGCGGACGCGGTCTCAACATCACCGTCCCCTTCAAGCAGGAAGCCTGGGCGGCCATGGACTCGCGCAGCCCGCGGGCGGAGCGCGCCCGCGCGGTGAATACCATCGTCATGGGCGGGTTGGGCCGTCATTACGGCGACAACACCGACGGGGTGGGGCTGGTGCGCGACCTGACCGTGAACCACGGCGCGGTACTGGCGGGACGGCGGCTGCTGCTGCTCGGCGCCGGTGGCGCCGCCCGCGGCGTACTCGGCCCGCTGCTGGAGGAGAAGCCGGCGGCCCTGTTTATCGCCAACCGCACCGCCCGGCGGGCCGAGGAGCTGGCGGCGGACCACGCTGACCTGGGTCCGGTGAGCGGCGGCGGTTTCGATGCGCTCGGGGAGGATCGCTTCGACCTGGTCATCAACGCCACCGCCGCCAGCCTGCAGGGGGAGGTGCCGCCCCTGCCCGGACACTGCCTGGCGCCGGGCGCGTGGTGCTACGACCTCATGTACGCGGCCGAGCCCACCGCTTTTCTCACCTGGGCCGAGGCCCACGGCGCCGAGCGGGCCATCGACGGCCTGGGCATGCTGGTGGAGCAGGCCGCCGAGTCCTTCGCCCTGTGGCGGGGCGTGCGCCCCGACACCGCCCCGGTGATCCGGATGCTGCGCGGGGAATGACTATCAATGATTGGACAGGATTTACAGGATTCAAAAGCGTATTAGGTATTACGTTTTAGGTTTGAGCTCGGCCCGGTCACCGGCGAACAAGGCGCGGGAATCGTCCCTGAAACGCGAATGACCCCTGAAGCCCGTCCTTTGCGGCCGTTTTACTGTCATGCCAGCCGCGTGGTCCGCGGATAAACAGTCTTACATCCTGTAAATCCTGAAAAATCCTGTTAATCCTGTCTATTGGCCCTCAGCGCATGGTCACCAGCTCCTCGGCGCTGGTGGGGTGCAGGGCCACGGTATTGTCCAGATCGGCCTTGGTGGCGCCCATCTTCAGCGCCACGGCGAAGCCCTGCAGCATCTCGTCGGCGCCCAGCCCGATGATGTGCACGCCCACCACCTTCTCCTGCGCCCCCGCGGTCACCAGCTTCATGGCGGTGGGGGAGGGGTGGGAGGTGAGGGCGGCGTACATGGGGGTGAAGCTGGTCTGGTAGCACTTCACGCTCTGGGGGCCGTACTGCTCCAGCGCCTGGGCCTCGGTGAGGCCGACGGTGCCGACGGGCGGATGGCTGAAGACCACCGTGGGCACGTTCTCGTAGTCGAGCCTCAGCTCCGGCCGGCCGCCGAACAGGCGCGTGGCCAGGCGGCGGGCGGCGGCGATGGCCACCGGCGTCAGCGCGATCCGGCCGGTCACGTCGCCCACCGCGTAGATGCCCGGAACGTTGGTGTTCTCGAACGGGTCCGTGAGGATGAAGCCGTTGGCGTCGGTCTCCACCCCGGCCGCCTCCAGGTTCAGGTCCGCGGTAGCGGGATCGCGGCCAATGGCCCAGATCAGGCTGTCGAAGCCGGTCAGCTCGGTGCCGTGGTCGCAGTGCAGCCGGAAACCGTCGTCACTGCGCTCCACGGCCGTGAGCGTGGTGTTGGTCATCACCTGGATGCCATCGTCCTGCATCGCCTCCAGCAGGGTCTCGCGCAGCAGGGCGTCGAAGCCGTCCAGAACGTGCTCGCGGCGGATGACGAGGGTGACCTCGGAGCCGAGCGCCTGCAGCACGCCGGCCAGCTCCACGGCGATGTAGCCGGCCCCCACCACCGCCACCTTGCCCGGCTGCGCCTCCAGGGCGAAGAAGCCGTCGGAGGTGATGCCGAGCTCGGCGCCGGGAATCGACGGCAGCCGCGGTACGGCGCCCGGGGCGATGACGATGTGATCGGCGCTGTAGCGTTCGCCCTCCACCTCGATGGTGCGGCTGTCGAGGAAACGGGCGTGACCCCGGATCTCGTCGATGCCGGAGTCCTTGAGATAGCCGTGGTACCAGGTATTGATGTTGCCGATATAGCGTTCGCGGGCCGCCACCAGCCGGCCCCAGTCGAGCCCGCCGGTGCGTACGTCGAAGCCGTAGTCGGCGGCATCGCGCAGGGTATGGGCGATGGAGCCGGCGAACCACATCACCTTTTTCGGTACACAGCCCACGTTGACGCAGGTGCCGCCGATGCGGCCGGCCTCCACCACCGCGCAGCGGGCGCCGTGGGTCACCGCCCGCTCGGCAGCCGAGAGCCCGCCGCTGCCGCCGCCGATGGCAATCAGATCGTAGTGTTTGCTGGACACGTCAGTCTCCTCTCGAACAGAGGCCGATTCTAGCGGAATGGGCCAAGCCCTGCCCTTGAACCAGAAATCGGCCCTCTCGAGTCGGCCCGCAGTGAGCCCCCCGGAAGCGTCGGGACAAGGCGCGGTGCAGGGTAAGGATTGGGTCCCTTTCCCAGCGCCGCAACGCAGGACTGGCGCTTCCGGGGGGCTCTGATGACTGATTTGTGGGTCAAGGGCAGGGCTAGGATGGCAAAGGGGCGGCCGCCTGACAACTGGCTACCGGCGTCCGGAAACTGGTATCTTTCCCCCTCTCACGACAACGCGCTGAATCCCATGGACAACCCCCTGCTGAACCTGACCGGGCTGCCGCCCTTTTCGGCACTGCGCCCGGAGCACGTGGAGCCCGCCATCGACACGGTGCTGGAGGAGAACCGCAGCCGGGTGGCGGCGCTGCTGGCGGCCACGGATCACTATACCTGGGACAACCTGGTGGCCCCCCTGGAGGCCCTGGAGGATCGGCTCAACCGCACCTGGTCGCCGGTGAGCCACATGAACTCGGTGGTCAACACCCCCGAGTTGCGCGCCGCCTACAACGCCTGTCTGCCCAAGCTCTCCGACTATGCCACCGAGATGGGGCAGAACGAGGCGCTCTACGCCGCCTTCCGGTCCATTGCCGAGCGCGCCGATTTCGGCACCCTGGACCCGGTCCGCCAGCGCATCGTCAGCAATGCGCTGCGTGACTTCCGCCTCGCCGGCGTCGCCCTCGAACCGGAGCGCCGGGAACGCTTCCGGGCCATCCAGCAGCGCCTCAGCACCCTCGCCTCGAAGTTCGAGGAGAACCTGCTCGACGCCACCCACGCCTGGTTCCGGCAGGTGACCGACACGGCCGAGCTTGCGGGCCTCCCGGACAGCGCCCTGGCGGCGGCCCGCCAGGCCGCCGCCACCCGGGAGCTCGAGGGCTGGGTCTTCACCCTCGAGTACCCGAGCTATTTCGCGGTGATGAGCTACGCCGATCACCGCCCCCTGCGCGAGGCGCTCTACACCGCCTACGTCACCCGGGCCTCGGACCAGGGCCCCCATGCCGGGCGCTGGGACAACGGAGGGGTGATGGAGGAGATCCTGGCCCTGCGCCACGAACTGGCCCGGCTGCTCGGCTTTCGCAACTACGCCGAGCGCTCGCTCGCCACCAAGATGGCGCCGGACACCGGGGCGGTGCTCGCCTTCCTCGAGGACCTGGCCGGACGCTCGCTCGCCATGGCCCGGGAGGAGCTGGAGTCGCTGCACCGTTTCGCCCGCGAACACCACGGCCTGGAGCGGCTCGAGAGCTGGGACATCACCTACTACTCGGAGCAGCTGCGCCGCCACAGGCACCAGCTCTCCCAGGAGGATCTGCGCCCCTACTTCCCCGAGCCGCGGGTGCTGGAGGGGCTGTTCGCCGTGGTGGAGCGACTCTACGGCGTCCGCGCCGAACTCCAGCCCGGGGTGGACACCTGGCACCCGGACGTACGCTTCTACCGGCTGGTGGACGAGGCGGGCGAGGTGCGCGGCCAGTTCTACCTCGATCTCTACGCGCGCGCGCACAAGCGCGGCGGGGCGTGGATGGACGAGTGCATCGTCCGCCGTGTCGACGAACAGGGCCGGGTGCAGGTTCCGGTGGCCTACCTCACCTGCAACTTCAACGGGCCGGTGGAGGGCCGCCCGGCGCTGTTCACCCACACCGAGGTGCTGACCCTGTTCCACGAGTTCGGCCACGGCTTGCACCACATGCTCACCCGCATCGATCACGCCAGCGTGGCGGGGATCAACGGCGTGGCCTGGGACGCCGTGGAGCTGCCCAGCCAGTTCCTGGAGAACTGGTGCTGGGAGCCGGAGGCGCTGGCGCTGATCTCCGGCCACCACGAGACGGGCGAACCGCTGCCCCCGGACCTCATCGAGCGGCTGCGTGGTGCGCGGAATTTCCAGGCGGGGATGCAGATGGTCCGCCAGCTGGAGTTCGGCCTGTTCGACTTCCGCCTGCACCTGGAATACGACCCCGAACGCGGCGCACGGGTGCAGGAGATCCTGGACGAGGTCCGGGCCCAGGTGGCGGTGGTGGCCCCGCCCGCCTTCAACCGCTTCCAGCACAGCTTCTCCCACATCTTCGCCGGCGGCTACGCGGCCGGCTACTACAGCTACAAGTGGGCGGAAGTGCTGGCCTCCGACGCCTTCTCCCTGTTCGAGGAGGAGGGCATCTTCGACGCCGAGACCGGACGCCGTTTCCTGCGCACCATCCTCGAACGGGGCGGCGCCCAGGAGCCCATGGAGCTGTTCATCGAGTTCCGCGGCCGGGAGCCCGAGATCGACGCCCTGCTGCGCCACAACGGCATCGCCGCCTGATAATCATGAAACACCGCCTCCGTTCCCTCTCCCTCGCCACCGTGGCGCTGCTGCTCCTGCTGCTGCCGGTGCTGACCCCCCTGGCCGCCACCGAGACCCGCTACGTGAGCGATCAGCTGCTGCTGGAGGTCCGGGCCGAACCCGACCCGGCCGCGGCCGCCGAGGCCACGCTGCCCACGGGCGCCCCGGTGGAGGTACTGGAGCAGCGGGATGGCATGGCCAGGATCCACGCCGCGGACGGCACCGAGGGGTGGGTCGACAGTGCCTTCCTCATGGGGGAGCAGCCGGCGCGGCTGCGGCTACTGGCCACCGAGGATCGCCTGCAGAAGGCACGGGAGGAGATCGACCGGCTGCGGGAGGAGAACGAGCGCCTGCAGGACCGGGATGGGCCATCACCGCGGGCAGGCGACGGGGACGCCCGGCTGCAGGTGGAGAACGCGGCCCTCAGGGCCCGCATCGAGCGGGCCACGGCCGTGCTGCGCGGGGAGGAGGTGGCGTCTGCAACCGCCCCCCGGGGAGCCGGGCCGGCCGTCATCACCCCCCTGGCCTGGCTGGGCCTGGCGCTCGGGTCCCTGCTGGCGGGATTCCTGCTGGGCACCCGCTGGATGGACCGCCGCCAGCGCCGGCGCCTGGGCGGTTTCCGGCTCTGAGCAAGGCGCAGGGCGACAGGGTTGCCGATGAAGGATAAATGGTCGCCCCCCCTTCATCCTTCATTTTTCATCCGTTACCCTGCTGATGATAGACCGTGCTGAGTTCGTGCACAGCCTGCACCAGGGGCGCGGCGCGATCGGGCTTCACGTCCGGGTGGATGCCATGGCCGAGGTTGAACACATGGCCCGTGCCCTTGCCGTAGGAGGCCAGCACGATCGCCACCTCCTCGCGGATGCGCTCCGGGCCGGCGTGGAGCGCACTGGGATGCATCCCTTGTCAACAGGCGCTTGTTGAACTATTAAAAAATTAGAGGGAACTAACATACGAGGCATGGAGCCCGCACACAGGAGTGCCCATCATGCGCAGACCAGCAACGCTATTCGGCGCGGGACTGCTTGGGGGCATCATCCTAGCCGGTATTGCAGTATGGACGCTCATGCCCGCCATGATGCTGTCGATCCACCCCAGCCGCTTCGGCTTCGAAGAAACCGTCACCACCCTGAAGGCGTCCGTAGAGGACCGCGGCTGGCTCCTGCCCAAGGAGTACAACATCCAGAAGAGCCTCCAGAAGGCCGGCCATGACGACATGACGCCGGTCAGGATCCTCTCCATCTGCCAGCCCGATCATGCCCACCGCATCCTGGCCAGCGACGCCGACAAGCGGGTGACCGCCGTGATGCCGTGCCGAATCGGAATCTACGAGGCGGCGGACGGCAAGACCTACGTGGCGTCGATGAATCTCGGCCTCATGGGAAGGCTGTTCGGTGGAACCATTGCCGAGGTGATGACGGAGGTGGCCGCCGAGGAGCAGTCCATTCTTGGCAGCGTGATTGCGCGGTGAGCCTTGCCGCTGCGGGCGCTCAGGCGTGGTAGGCCGCGCTGAGCTCGTGCACCGCCCGCACCAGCGCCGCGGCGTGGTCGGGGTTCACGTCCGGGTGGATGCCGTGACCCAGGTTGAACACGTGGCCCGTGCCCTTGCCGTAGGAGGCCAGGACGGCCGCCACCTCGTCCCGGATCCGCTCCGGGCCGGCGTACAGGGCGCAGGGATCGAGATTCCCCTGCAGGGCCACCCGGTCGCCGACCCGGGCGCGGGCATCGGCGAGATCGGTAGTCCAGTCCAGCCCCACCCCGTCGCAACCGGTCGCCGCGATCTCCTCCAGCCACTGCCCGCCGCCCTTGGTGAACAGGATGACCGGCACCCGCCGGCCATCGGCCTCACGGGTGACGCCCTCCACGATACGCGCCATGTAGTCCAGGGAGAATTCGCGATAGGCGCGGGGCGTCAGCACGCCACCCCAGGTGTCGAACACCATCAGGGCCTGGGCGCCGGCGGCCACCTGGGCGTTGAGGTAGGCGATGACGCTCTGGGTCAGCACCTCCAGCACCCGGTGCAGCAGGGCCGGGCGATCGAACAGCATCCCCTTCACCCGGGCGAAGTTCTTGCTGGTGCCGCCCTCGACCACGTAGGTGGCCAGGGTCCAGGGACTGCCGCTGAAGCCGATGAGGGGCACCCGTCCGTCCAGCTCGCGCCTTATCAGCCGCACCGCATCCATCACGTAGCGCAGCTCGCCCTCCGGGTCGGGGACATGCAGGCGATCGACGTCACGTTCCTTGCGCACCGGATTCTCGAACACCGGCCCCTCGCCCTCCTCGAAGGAGAGCCCCAGGCCCATGGCGTCGGGCACGGTGAGGATGTCGGAGAAGAGGATGGCCGCGTCCAGCGGGAAGCGCTCCAGCGGCTGCAGGGTCACCTCGCAGGCCAGTTCGGGCGTCTGGCACAGGGTCATGAAATCCCCCGCCCGAGCCCGGGTCGCGCGGTACTCGGGCAGGTAGCGTCCGGCCTGGCGCATCATCCACACCGGGGTCACGTCCACGGGCTGGCGCAGCAGCGCGCGGAGAAAACGGTCGTTCTTCAGATCAGTCATGGAGACCCCGACTTATAGACAGGATTTACAGGATTAAAACAGGATTCACAGGATTTTGTATTCGGTTCGACCCGGGGTTTCTGGTGGGGCAGTCAGATCCCCGGCACGATACAAACCCAATCCTGTCAATCCTGAGAAATCCTGTTAATCCTGTCTATTAAATTCAGACCCCGAGATAGGCGAGGATGCCCTCGGCGGCGTTGCGGCCCTCGAACACGGCGCGCACCACGAGATCCGAACCCCGCACCATGTCGCCGCCGGCGAAGATCTTGGGATTGGTGGTCTGGAACCTGATCTTCCCCTGTTCGGGCGCCTTTACCCGGCCGCGCTCGTCCACCTCGATGCCGAACTCGCTGAACCAGGGCTGGGGGGTCGGGCGGAAGCCGAAGGCGATGATGACCGCATCGGCGGGAATGATCTCCTCGCTCCCCGGCACCGTCTCCGGTGTGCGCCGGCCGCGCTCGTCGGGCTCGCCCAGGCGGGTGGTGACCACCTTCACGCCTTCCACCCGGCCGTTGCCCACCACTGCCACCGGCTGGCGGTTCCAGAGGAACTGCACCCCTTCCTCCTTGGCGTTGGCCACCTCGCGCCGGGAGCCGGGCATGTTGGCCTCGTCACGACGGTAGGCGCAGGTAACGGAGGCGGCCCCCTGGCGGATGGAGGTGCGGTTGCAGTCCATGGCGGTGTCGCCGCCGCCCAGCACCACCACGCGCTTGCCGGCCATGTCGATGAACTCGGCGGGGCTCTTCTCATAGCCCAGGCGGCGGTTGATGTTGGAGATGAGGAAAGGCAGGGCCTCGTGGACCCCGGGCAGGTCCTCGCCGGGGAATCCGCCCTTCATGTAGGTATAGGTCCCCATGCCCAGGAACACCGCGTCATACTCGTCCAGCAGCCGCTGGAAGGGAATGTCGGCACCGATTTCCACCCCGAGCTCGAAGCGGACACCCATCTCCTCCATGATCGCGCGGCGGGTGCGGACAACCGACTTCTCCAGCTTGAACTCCGGAATGCCGAAGGTGAGCAGGCCGCCGATTTCGGGATGGCGATCGAACACCACCGGCTCCACGCCGTTGCGCACCAGGATATCGGCGCATCCGAGTCCGGCCGGGCCGGCGCCGACGATGGCGACCCGCTTGCCGGTGCTGACCACCTGGGAGAGGTCCGGACGCCAGCCGGCGGCGAGGGCCTGATCGGTGATGTAGCGCTCCACCGCGCCGATGGTCACCGCGCCGAAGCCGTCGTTGAGGGTGCAGGCACCCTCGCACAGGCGATCCTGGGGGCACACCCGGCCGCACACCTCCGGCAGGGAGTTGGTGCGGTGTGAGATCTCCGCCGCCTCCAGCAGACGCCCCTCCGACACCAGCTGCAGCCAGTTGGGGATGTAGTTGTGCACCGGGCACTTCCACTCGCAGTAGGGGTTCCCGCAGTGGAGACAGCGATGGGCCTGGATCGCCGCGCTTTCGGCGTCGAACTGGCCGTAGATCTCGGCGAACTCCCGGCGCCGCTCGTCGGCCGGCTTCTTCGCCGGATCCACGCGCGGGACCTCGATGAACTGAAAGACGTTGTTCGGACGGTCAGCCATTACCGGAAAATCCTCGTCACTGCGGTCATTCGTTGCGGGTCTTGAGGCTGTCGAGCAGGTTCTCCAGCTCGGCCGCCTTCGGCTTCACCAGCCAGAACTGGCCCAGATAGTCCTCGAAGCGTTCCAGGATCTGCCGGCCCCAGTCGCTGCCGGTCTCCTTCACGAACTCCTCGACAATCTGCCGCAGGTGGTGACGGTAGGCCTCCATCGCCTCGGTGTCGATGCGATGGATGTCGATCATCTCGTGGTTGCAGAGATCAACGAAGGTGTTCTCCTCGTCCAGGACATAGGCCAGTCCGCCGGTCATGGCGGCGCCGAAGTTGTGCCCGGTCCTGCCGAGCACCACCAGCACGCCGCCGGTCATGTACTCGGCGCAGTGATCACCCACCCCCTCCACGACCGCCATCACGCCGGAGTTGCGCACACCGAAGCGCTCACCCGCGGTGCCGGCGGCGTAGAGTCTCCCGCCGGTGGCCCCGTACAGGCAGGTGTTGCCCATGATGGGCGTGGTGCGGCTCTCGAACAGGCTGCCCTTGGGCGGGTGGAGCACCAGCTTGCCGCCGGCCATGCCCTTGCCCACGTAGTCGTTGGCATCACCCTCCAGGACCAGGTGCAGACCACCGGCGTTCCAGACACCGAAGCTCTGCCCCGCGGTGCCCTTCAGGTAGACGGTAAGGGGCGCCTTCTCCATGCCGTCGTTGCCGTAGCGGCGGGCAATCTCGCCGGACAGGCGCGCGCCGATGGAGCGATGGAGGTTCTTCACCTCGTAGTGGAAGACGCCGCCGGAGCCGTTCTCGATGGCCGGCATCATGTCCGCCACCATCTGCTCGGCCAGCTCGCCCCGGTCGAAGGGCCGGTTGCGGTCCACGGTGCAGAAGCGCGGCTTGTCCTCGGGGCCGCGGGCGGCGTTGAGGATGGGCGTCAGGTCGAGCCGCCGCTGCTTGCCGGTCGCTCCGGGGAGCATCTCGAGCAGGTCGGTGCGGCCGATGAGCGCCTGCAGCGAGCGCACGCCCAGCTTCGCCATCCACTCGCGGGTCTCCTGCGCCACGAAGCGGAAGTAGTTCATGGCCATCTCGGGCAGACCGATGAAATGGTCGCGCCGCAGGCGCTGGTCCTGGGTGGCGATGCCGGTGGCGCAGTTGTTCAGGTGGCAGATGCGCAGGTACTTGCAGCCCAGCGCGATCATGGGCGCGGTGCCGAAACCGAAGCTCTCGGCACCGAGGATGGCCGCCTTCACCACGTCCAGACCGGTCTTCAGCCCGCCGTCGGTCTGCACCCGCACCTTGTCGCGCAGGTCGTTGACCCGCAGCGCTTCCTGGGTCTCGGACAGCCCCAGCTCCCAGGGGCTGCCGGCGTACTTGACGCTGGTGAGCGGACTCGCGCCGGTGCCGCCGTCATACCCGGCGATGGTGATGAGATCGGCATAGGCCTTGGCCACGCCGGCGGCGATGGTGCCCACGCCGGGCTCGGAGACGAGCTTCACCGACACCAGCGCCTCGGGGTTCACCTGCTTGAGATCGAAGATGAGCTGCGCCAGGTCCTCGATGGAGTAGATGTCGTGGTGGGGCGGCGGCGAGATGAGGGTGGTCCCCGGACGGCAGAAACGCAGCCGCGCGATGAGATCGTTCACCTTCTTGCCGGGCAGCTGGCCGCCCTCGCCGGGCTTCGCGCCCTGGGCGATCTTGATCTGCAGCACCTCGGCATTGACCAGGTAGGCGGGGGTGACGCCGAAACGGCCCGAGGCCACCTGCTTGATCTTGGACATGCGCTCGGTACCGTAACGGACCGGATCCTCACCGCCCTCGCCGGAGTTGGAGCGTCCGCCGAGCCGGTTCATGGCGGTGGCCAGCGCCTCGTGGGCCTCGGGCGAGAGGGCGCCGAGGGACATGGCGGCGGAGTCGAAACGCCGGGTGATGGCCTCCACCGGCTCCACCTCCTCCAGGGACACCGGGGGCTGGTCATCGCGCAGCCGGAACAGGTCGCGCAGGTTGTTCACCGGGCGCTCGTTCACCAGCCGGGCGAACTGCAGGTAATCCTCGTACTCGCCGGTGGTGACGCAGTGGCGCAGGGCCTGCACCACGTCCGGGTTGAAGGCGTGGTACTCGCCGCCGTGGATGAACTTGAGCAGCCCCCCCTGGTCGACGGACTTGCGCGGATTCCAGGCGCGCTCCGCCAGGGCCGCCATGTCACCCTGCAGATCCGCGAAGGTGCTGCCCTGGATGCGGCTGGAAGTGCCGCGGAAACAGAGATCCACCACCTCGCGGTTGAGGCCGACGATCTCGAACAGCTGGGCGCCGCGGTAGCTGGCGATGGTGGAGATCCCCATCTTGGAGAGAATCTTGAGCAGCCCCTTGTTGATGCCCTTGCGGTAGGCCGCCAGCACCTCGCCGGCGTCCCCCTCGATCTCGCCCACCCGCACCATGTCCACCAGGGTCTCGTAGGCCAGGTAGGGATAGACCGCCGTGGCGCCGTAGCCGAGCAGCACCGCGAACTGGTGCGGATCCCGCGCCGTGGCGGTCTCCACGAGCAGGTTGGCGTCGCAGCGCAGCCCCTGCTCCACCAGGTGGTGGTGGACGGCGCCCACGGCCAGCGCGGCATGGATCGGCAGCCGGTCGGTGCGAATCTCGCGATCGCTGAGCACCAGGATCACCTTGCCGGCGCGCACCGCGTCCGCGGCGGACCCGCACAGCTGCTCGATGGCCGCCTGCAGGCCCACGGCCGGATCATAGTTGAGGCTGAAGACCTGATGGGCGAAGGCCGGATCCTCGATGGCCAGCAGCTGGGCGTGCTTGCTGCGGCACAGTACCGGCGAGTCCACCACCGCCCGGTTGGCGTGTTCGGGGGTCTCCTCGAAAATGTTGCGCTCGGGCCCGAAGCAGGTCTCCAGCGACATGACGATGGATTCCCGCAGCGGATCGATGGGCGGGTTGGTCACCTGGGCGAACTGCTGGCGGAAGTAGTCGTAGACCGACCGCTCGCGGGTGGAGAGCACCGCCTGCGGGGTGTCATCCCCCATGGAGCCCACCGCCTCGTTGCCCTTCTCGCCCAGGGGCCGCAGGATCTGATCGCGCTCCTCGAAGGTCACGCTGAACAGCTTCTCGTAGACCTTCAGCGGCTCGGGCAGCAGGCACTCCACGTTCTCGCCCTGGTCCAGGCGCGACTCGACGCGGCGGGTGCGCTCCCGCAGCCACTGCTTGTAGGGCTGGCGGCCCTTGAGGCTCGACTGGATCTCGCCGGGCAGCAGCAGCTCGCCGGTCTCGGTGTCGGCGGCCAGCATCTGGCCGGGCTTCAGCCGGCCCTTGCGCACCACGTCCTCGGGCGCGTAGTCATAGACGCCGATCTCCGAGGCCAGGGTGATCAGCCGGTCCCGGGTCACCACCCAGCGGGCCGGACGCAGGCCGTTGCGGTCCAGCACACAGGCGGCATAGCGGCCGTCGGTGAGCACGATACCCGCCGGTCCGTCCCATGGCTCCATGTGCATGGAGTTGTACTCGTAGAACGCGCGCAGGTCCGGATCCATGCTCTCCACGTTCTGCCAGGCCGGCGGTATGAGCATCTGCATGGCGCGGAACATGTCGATCCCGCCCGCCAGCAGCACCTCCAGCATGTTGTCGAGACTCTCGGAGTCGGAACCGGTGCGCCGCACCAGCGGCAGCAGGCGGTCGATCTCGGGCAGCCGCGGAGTGGAGAACTTGTGCGCGCGGGCCACCGACCAGTTGCGGTTGCCCTGGACGGTATTGATCTCGCCGTTGTGGGCCAGGAAACGGAACGGCTGGGCCAGGCGCCACTGGGGGAGGGTGTTGGTGGAAAAGCGCTGGTGAAAGACGCACACCGCCGACTCCAGCCGCGGGTCGGCCAGATCCGTGTAGAACTGCGGCAGGTTGTGGGGCATCACCAGCCCCTTGTAGGAGAGCACACGGCCGGAGAGGCTGGGGATATAGAACACCGGGTCGTCCGCCAGCGCCTGCTCCGCGAGACGCCGGGCCACGAACAGGCTCAGCTCCAGGGTCTCGGCATCCATGCCGGCGCCGGCATTGACGAAGATCTGGGCGATTCCGGGCAGGGTGCGCAGCGCCTGCTCACCGCAGGCATCCGCATCGGTGGGCACCTCGCGCCAGCCGGCCAGTTCCAGCCCCTGGTCGGCCAGCGCCTGCTCCAGGCGCTCCCGGGCGGCGGCGGCCAGGGCCGGTTCCGGGTTCAGGAACACCATGCCGACACCATAGTGCTCCCCGAGCGTGATTCCGGCCTCGACGGCCACCGCCCGGAGGAAGCCGTCCGGCTTCTTCAGCAGCAGGCCGCAGCCGTCACCGGTCTTGCCGTCGGCCGCGATGGCGCCGCGATGGGTCATCCGCGCCAGGGCGGTGATGGCGGTTTCCACCAGCCGATGACTGGCCACGCCGTCCATGTGCGCGATGAGGCCGAAACCGCAACTGTCCCGGTCGAGTTCCGGGGTATACAGCCCGTTCCAGTGGTAGTCGATGCCGCACGCGGCCTTGTTCAGCTTCTGGATCATGATGTTGCTGTCACATGTCGGCTGGGTGGCCGCCCGGGGCACAAAAACCCCGGGCAAAAATGGAGGAACATTCTAGCGCCGGGAGGCGCCATGCTCAATCTCTGTCCAGTTGGGGATTTCCGGATTCCGCTCCGGAAGGAGGATTACTCCGGGATTACAATGGGTTGAACCAATCGCAATCAGCCGGAACGCTGCGGGCTTTCCGCGAAAACGACGCGATAACCCCGCGACAGCTGGCGGTCACGGGCCTGCATGAGCGCCTCCAGGGCGCTGTCCCAGTCGGCGTAGGTATCCCGCTGCAGCCGTCCGCCGGCGCCCTGGACACCCCACTGGCGCACCAGGGTCCAGCCGCCGAGCAGGTCGCGCTGGAGGAACAGCTGGTAGAACCGGGGCGGCTGGTCGTCGGCGGGCGGACTCTGCATGTAGATGCGCATGGGCCCCTCGTGAAAGAGATAACCGGCCGCGGGCGGCTCAGGCCGCGCGCCAGGCCTCGATGGTTGCGATGAGGTGCTCGGGATTCACCTCGGAGGTCACCACCGCGTCGCCGATGGCACGCAGCAGCACCAGCCGCAGGCGGCCATCGAGAACCTTCTTGTCCACGGCCATCAGCTCCAGGAAACGGTCCACGGTCATCAGCGCCGGCACCCGCACCGGCAGCCCGGCCCGTTCCAGCAGGCTTCGGATCCGGGCCATGGCGTCCGCCTCCAGCAATCCCTGGCGCACCGACAGGTCCGCCGCCAGCAGCATCCCTGCGGCCACCGCCTCGCCATGCAGCCAGGTGCCGTAGCCCATCCCGGCCTCGATGGCGTGGCCGAAGGTATGCCCGAGGTTGAGCAGCGCCCGGCAGCCTGCCTCGTACTCGTCGGCGGCCACCACTTCCGCCTTGTTGCGGCAGGATCGTTCGATGGCCTCGGCCAGGGCCGCCTGGTCCCGGGCGCGCAGCCGCTCAAGGTTCTCCTCCAGCCAGGCGAAGAAGCCGGCATCCCGGATCAGTCCGTACTTGATCACCTCGGCGAGACCCGCGGACAGCTGCCGGTCATCCAGGGTATCCAGGGTACGGGTATCGATGATGACGCAGCGCGGCTGGTGGAACGCCCCGATCATGTTCTTGCCCAGGGGGTGGTTGACGCCGGTCTTCCCGCCCACGGAGGAGTCCACCTGCGCCAGCAGGGTGGTGGGGACCTGTATGAAGGCCACCCCGCGCTGGTAGCAGGCCGCGGCGAATCCGCAGATGTCGCCCACCACCCCCCCGCCCAGCGCCACCAGGGTGGTGGTCCGGTTGTGGCGCTGCGCCAACAGCGCATCGAAGATGCGCTGGGTTGTCTCCAGCGTCTTGTACTCCTCGCCATCGGGGAGGATGACCGTATCCACCTGCTGCTCGGGGAACATGGCCGCCACCCGATCGAGGTAGAGCGGCGCCACCGTCTCGTTGCTGACGATCAGCACCTGGCTGCCGGGCAGCCGGGGCAGTACCAGCTCCGCACGGCCGATCAGGTCCGGGCCGATATGAATCGGGTAGCCGCGCTCGCCCAGGTCCACCTGCAGGGTTATCATGCCTTCACATCCTCACTCCCGTGCCTCGGGGGCATCCGACCCCAGCCGCAGTTTTCTGACAATCTCGCTGGCCACAGAACGGGCCGTCCGGCCGTCGGTCTCGATAACCAGGTCCGCAATCTCCCGGTAGAGGGGATCCCGCATCGCCATCAGCTCCTCCAGGCGGCGGCGCGGATCCTCGGTCTGCAGCAGCGGCCGGTTGCGATCCTTGCGGGTCCGATCCAGCTGCTGGTCCACCGACGTGCACAGGTACACCACCATGCCGCGGGAGCCCAGATGGCGGCGGTTGTCGGGGTCCAGCACCGCCCCGCCGCCCGTGGCCAGGACCACGCCCTTGAGCTGGGTCAGGTCGTCGATGGCCAGACGCTCGCGACGACGGAATCCCGACTCGCCCTCCACGTCGAAGATCCAGGGGATGTCCGCCCCGGTACGCGCCTCGATCTCGTGATCCGAGTCGAGGAACTCGCGATTGAGACTGCGCGCTACCAGGCGCCCGATGGTGGTCTTGCCGGCGCCCATGGGCCCCACCAGGAAAATGTTCTCGTTTGGATGCATCCGGTGATGATCACCCGAGCGGCATCATCCAATCAAGATGACCCGTCGCGTGCGGCGCGAAATGACCCGCTGGGGGCGGCGGATTCATTGCTCATGAGATTCGCCCGCATCGGTGCCCAGACACAGGGACGAGGTGAATGTCCCATGAATACAAGCCGTTTCGACATTCACGCAGGGCATCCATGTCACCTGGCGGGAACGCGCGGTGGCGAGGGCGCTGAACGACGGGATTCCGCAAACGCACCGGGGCGCCCGCAGGCGCCCCGGTGCTGTTCACCGCCAACCCCGGCCTCAGAGCTTGGGGGTGTCCTTGATGATCTTCGGGGTGACGAAGATGAGCAGCTCCTTCTTCGAGTCCTCCTTGAAGTTGGAGCGGAACAGCCAGCCGATGTAGGGCAGCTCGCCGAAGAAGGGCACCCGGCGCACGCCGCTGGTCCGGTTCTGCTCGAACACGCCGCCCAGCACCACCGTCTCGCCGTTGTCCACCAGCACCTGGCTGGAGATGGAGTTGGTGTCGATGCCCGGCTCGCCGCCACCGCCGGTCACCTCCTGGTTGACGGCGTCCTTGGTGATGGAGAGGTCCATGATCACCCGGTCGTCGGGCGTGATCTGGGGCTTCACCTTCAGGCTCAGCACCGCCTTCTTGAACTCCACGTTGGTGGCGCCGCTGGAGGTGGCCTCCTGGTAGGGCACCTCGGTACCCGTCTCGATGGAGGCCTCCTTCTGGTTGGAAGTCAGCACCCGCGGGCTGGAGATGACCTCGCCGCGGCCGTCGGCCTCCATGGCCGAGAGCTCGAGATCGAGCAGAAAGCCGAAGGGCAGCTTGGCCAGGGCGAGACCGATGGTCCCGAAGGTGCCGAACCCGGCATCGCCCGCCGGCAGGTTGACGTTGAAGCGGTTGTCCTGGGTCGGAATGTTGCCGTTGTAGAGGGAGTCGGCGCCCGCCGCGTTGCCCGTCACGCCGCCGTAGTTGACGACGTCGCCGCCGGTCTCCCGATCGGTGGTGATGCCGAAGCGCACACCCAGGGCATGCTGGAAGGTGGTGTCGGCCACCACCACCCGCGACTCGATCAGCACCTGACGCACCGGGATGTCCAGCTTAGCCACCAGGGCACGGATGTCATCGAGCTTCTCCGCCGTGTCCTGCACCAGCAGGACATTGGTGCGGTCGTCGATGGTCACGCTGCCGCGGGAGGAGAGGAAGTTGTTCTCCTTGGCCTTCAGCAGGGCGGAGATGTCGGCTGCCTTGGCGTAGTTGACCTGGAGGATCTCGGAACGCAGCGGGGCAAGCTCGGCCACCTGCTGCTTGGTCTCGAGCTCCAGCTTCTCCCGCGCGGCGATCTCCTCCGCCGGTGCCACCATCATCACGTTGCCCTCGATGCGCTTGTCCAGCCCCTTGGTCTTGAGGATGATTTCCAGCGCCTGGTCCCAGGGGACGTTCTGCAGCCGCAGGGTGACGTTGCCGCGCACCGAGTCGCTGGCCACCAGGTTCAGCCCGGTGAAGTCGGCCAGCAACTGCAGCACGGCCCGTACCTCGATGTCCTGGAAGTTCAGCGACAGCTTCTGGCCGGTGTACTTGAACTCCTCCTCCTTCTCCACCTTCTCCTCGCGGGTCAGGGGACGGACCTCCACCGCGAACTGGTTGTCGCTCTGGTAGGCCAGGTGCTCGTACTCGCCGGTGGGCGTGATCACCATGCGCACGCTGCCGCGCCGGGCCGAGGTCTCGATGAACTGTACGGGTGTGGCGAAATCGGTCACGTCGAGCCGCCGCGCCAGCTCGGGCGGCAGGGAGGTGTTGAGGAAGTCCACCACCACCCGGGTGCCCTCCTGGCGGACGTCGGTGACGATGGAGGGATCGGAGAGCGCGACCAGCACCCGGCCCTCGCCCCCGGCGCCACGGCGGAAGTCCACCTCGGTGATGCGGGGCCCGGAACGCATGACGTCATGCGCCACCGGCGCCGACGCGGCCATGGCGGCACCGCCCAGGGTCACGAAGACCTTGTCGCCCTGGACCCGGGTCTCGTAGGCCACCATCTCGGAGAGGTTGAGCACCACCCGGGTGCGGCCCTGAGCCTCGACCGCGGTCAGGCTGCGCGCCACTCCGGCGTCGATGGGCTGGCTCTTGACCGGCAGGGCATTGCTGACCCCGACGAAGTCGAGCGCCACTCGCGCGGGATTGTCGATGGTGAACCCCTGCGGCTGCGGTGCCGGGCCGCTGAAACCCAGCTGGACCTGAACCCGATCCCCGGGAAGCGTGGAGACATCCACCTGCTGCAGGGCAACCCCCTGCTGGGCGGATGCCGTGAGTACCGGCAACAGCAGGAGGAACAGTCCGATCCATATCAGGCCGCCGCCGAACTTCCGTGCGGTGCCGACCCGTTCCCCCCGTCCGGCGCCTAAGAGCGCGGTAAATTTATCCGTGATCATCACGCGTGTCCCCTCGGGATTACTTTTCGTTCAGTGCCAGTGAGGCAGACCGCTCCATCCAGCCGCCAGTACCGTTCGGAACGATTTCCATCAAGTCGATTTGCTGTTCCGATATGCGCAGAATCTTGCCGTGATTCTGGCCGAGGTAGTTGCCTTCCCGGACCCGGAACAGGGTTCCGTCCCTGGCCATGACCAACCCGAAGGTGGTTTCCTCGCGTTCCAGGATTCCCACCATGCGCAGGCTGTCGAGCGGAAACATCTCCAGCGGCTCCCGCGGCCGGTTCGGATCGGGCTGCGGTCCGCTCGCCTGCTCCTCGGCCACCTGCACGGGCTCGGGGCCGGCCGGCGGCTCGAACGGATCCCGCAGCTCATGCACCTGGTAGGCGTAGGTCTCGTAGGGCTTGATCTCGGGCAAGGGCTCGATAGGCGTGACCGGGCGGGCCTTCACCTCGCTCACGTAGGCCCGGAGATCGGCCATCTTGTCGCCGGCGCCGCATCCCGTCAGCCCCAGCCCGCCCAGGGCCATTACGGTCAGCAGGAGGGCGACCGGGCTCTTCTTCGAATCCATTACTGCCCCCCCTCATCCAGGTAGCGATAGGTCTTCGCCGTTATGTCCATCACCAGCAGGCCCGCATCGCCGCGCTTGCTGATGGTGTAGTCGTGCAGGGTGACGATGCGCGGCAGGGCGGCGACCCCGCTGACGAAATCGCCGAACTGGTGGTATGTGCCCACCACCCGCATGCGGATGGGCAGCTCGGCGTAGAACTCCTTGCGCTGCTCGTTCTCGGGCTTGAACAGCTCGAACTCGAGCCCGCTGGCCAGTCCGGTCTGGGAGACGTCCACCAGCAGGCCCGCCACCTCGGTCTTGCCCGGCAGCTGGCGCAGCATGGCGCCGAAGGACTCCTTCATCTCTACCATCTGCTGCCGATAGGCCTCCAGGTTGGCGGCCTTGTGCTGCTTTTGTTCGAAGACCCGCTTGAGCTCGCCTTCCTGGCGTTGCACCTTCTTGTAGGCATCCCACTGGTGCTGGGTGTCGTACCAGTAGCCCGCTCCCAGGACCGCTCCGCACACCAGGATGATGGCGATGGCCTTGGCCACCCCCGGCCAGGAGCCGGCGTTGCCGAAATCGAGGTTGTTGAGGTCGGACAGGCTCATTGTTTCGCACCTCCCCCGTCCGCGGCGGTCTCGCCCTGCTGCTTCTGCTGCACCTGCAGGATGAAGTTGCTTTCCCGTGCCGTTTCAGCCCGGGTGGTCTCGATGATGTTCAGCACCGGCGTAGTGACCCAGTCGGAGGCCTCCGTGTTGCGCATCAGCGCCGAGACCCGGGTGTTGGACTCCGCCACGCCGCGCATGGTCAGGGTGATGCCGCGCCGCTCCAGGCTGTTGTAGAAGACCCCCTCGGGGATGGTCTTTACCATCTCGTCGAACAGGTGCACCACCACGGGCCGGTTGGCCTGCAGCTCCTGGATGATCTTCATGTGCGCCAGCAGCCGCGCCTTCTCCTTCTCCAGCTCCTGGATCTCCTTGATCTTCTTGTCCAGGATGGCGATTTCCTTGTTCAGGAAGTCGTTGCGGGCCTCCTGGTCATCGATCATCCAGCCGATATGCATGTGCACATAGAGGACGATGGCGCCCGCCAGCAGGGCGAACCCCACCAGCATGCCCAGGAACTGCCGCTGTCTTTCCTTGCGACGCTCCTCGCGCCACGGCAACAGGTTGATACGGGCCATGTCAGTCGAAGCTCCTCATGGCGAGGCCGCAGGCAATCATCAGCGCGGGCGCATCGTTGCGCAGGGCCTGAGCGTTGACGCGCGAGGACAGGGTCATGTCCGCGAATGGATTCGCGTTCATCGACGGCGTGCCCAGCTTGTCCTGGATCAGGTTGGCGATACCCTCGATGGAGGCACTGCCACCGGCCAGAACGATGTAGTCCACATCGTTGTACTGGCTGGAGGAGAAGAAGAACTGCAGCGATCGGCTGACCTGCTGGGCCATCGCCTCCTTGAACGGCTCCAGCACCTCGGGCACATAGTCGTCCGGCAGACCGCCCTGCTTCTTGGCCAGACCCGCCTCCTCGAAGGAGAGCCCGTAGCGGCGCTGAATCTCCTCGGTGAGCTGCTTGCCGCCGAAGATCTGTTCGCGCGTATAGATGATCTTCTGGTCGTGCAGCACGCTGAGGGTGGTCATGGTGGCGCCCACGTCCACCACCGCCACCGTCTTGTCCAGGCCCCGGTCGGGCATCTGCTCGGCGATGAGGCGGAAGGCGCGCTCCATGGCGTAGGCCTCCACGTCCACCACCTTGGCAGCCAGCCCGCCCATGGCCACCGCGTCCACGCGCATTTCCACGTTCTCGCTGCGCGAGGCCGCCAGTAGGACATCCACCGTATCGGGATTCTTGGCCGAGGAGCCCAGCACCTCGAAATCGAGGCTGACCTCCTCGAGGGGGTAGGGGATGTACTGATCCGCCTCCACCTCGATCTGGCTCTCCATCTCCTCCTCGGAGAGGGAGGCGGTCATCTGGATGACCTTGGTGATGACGGCCGACCCGGCCACGGCGACGGCACAGTTCTTTACGCGGGTCCCGGAGCGTTTCACGACCCGTGAAACCGCTTCTCCAACCGCCTGGACATCCGTGATATTCTTCTCAACCACGGAGTTCGGCGGCAGCGGCTCCACCGCGTAACTCTCCACCCGATAACGGCTTCCACTGCTGGAAAGCTCGATGAGCTTCACCGCGGTGGAACTGATATCGATGCCGAGCAAGGGCTGCGACTTCTTTCGGAATAGGGGAGGCACGTTGTATTTCCCTATCTGGTATCCCTACTTACCATTGATTAATAGTCCAGCACATTAAATACTAGTCGCGCCGGAAAAGCGATCAAGTGAATTACCATCAATTCGCCGACCGGTTCACACACCTTATACACGAAGATCCCTTATTAGAGTTGTAAATAGTTCACGCAACAGAAATACACAACCCCCACCCACCAAACCGCCGCCCGCCATGAAACGCCTCACCAAGCTGCTGTTCAGTCTCCTCTCCGCCTTCTTCGCCCTGGGGCTGTTGGGAGCCATCGCCGCGGGCGGGGCCTACGTCTACCTGGCGCCCAAGCTGCCGTCCACCGAAAGCCTCAAGGACATGCAGTTCCAGGTTCCGCTGCGGATTTTCGCCGCCGACGGCAGCCTGATCGCCGAATTCGGCGAGAAACGCCGCATCCCCCTGTCCTACGCCGAGATCCCAGAACCGATGATCCAGGCGGTGCTCGCCGCCGAGGACGACCGGTTCTTCCATCACCCCGGCGTGGACTACCAGGGCATCCTGCGCGCGGCCTGGCACCTGCTGCGCACAGGCGAGAAGGGCCAGGGGGGCAGCACCATCACCATGCAGGTGGCGCGCAACTTCTTCCTCAGCCGCGAGAAGACCTTCCTGCGCAAGTTCAACGAGATCCTGCTCGCGCTCAAGATCGAGCGCGAGCTCAGTAAGCCGGAGATACTCGAGCTCTACCTGAACAAGATCTACCTCGGCAACCGCGCCTACGGCGTCGGCGCCGCCGCCCAGGTATACTATGGCCGGCCGCTCGCCGAGCTCAGCCTGGCCGAGTACGCCATGATAGCCGGCCTGCCCAAGGCCCCCTCCCGCTACAACCCCATCGCCGATCCCGAGCGGGCGCTGACCCGGCGCAACTATGTGCTCGGCCGCATGCGGAGCCTGGGCTTCATCGAACCGGACGCCTACCAGGGGGCGCTGGCCACGCCCAACACCGCCCGCTACCACGGCCAGGAGGTGGAAGCCGACGCCCCCTATCTGGCCGAGATGATCCGCACAGAGATGGTGGCCCGCTACGGTGACGCCGCCTATACCGACGGCTACCGGGTCACCACCACCATCGACAGCCGGCTCCAGAACAGCGCCAACCATGCCCTGGTCAGCGCCCTGCTCGAATACGACCGCCGGCATGGCTGGCGCGGGCCGGAAGCCAAGACCGATCCGACTGACCCCGAGGCGGGACTGCGGCGCCTGCGCGATACCCCCGTCACCGGCGGGCAGATCCCGGCCCTGGTCATGGGCGTGGAGGAGCGCTCGGCCCGGGTCCGGCTGGCGGACGGCACCGACGTGGAAATCGCCTGGGAGGGCCTGGAGTGGGCCCGCGCCTACCGCACCGACAACGTCACCGGCCCGGCACCGAAGCGCGCCGGCGACGTGCTCGCTCCCGGCGACCTGGTGCGCATCCGGCCCACCGGGGAGGGCCAGTGGGCCCTGAGCCAGCTGCCCCAGGTGGAGGGCGCCCTGGTGGCGCTCGATCCCGATACCGGGGCCATCCTCAGCCTCGTGGGCGGATTCGATTTCAACCGCAGCAAGTTCAACCGGGTCACCCAGGCCGAACGCCAGCCCGGGTCCAACTTCAAGCCCTTCATCTACTCGGCGGCCCTGGAGAAGGGCTTCACCCCGGCCAGCATCATCAACGACGCCCCGGTGGTGTATGAGGATGCCGGCGCCGAGAATCTGTGGCGCCCGGAGAACTACAGCGGCCGCTTCTTCGGACCCACGCGCCTGCGGGAGGCCCTGTACAAGTCCCGCAACCTGGTCTCCATCCGGCTGCTGCGCGAGATCGGCATCGACTATGCCGTGGACTACGTCCAGCGCTTCGGCTTCCGGCCCGACTCCCTGCCCCGCAACCTCACCCTGGCCCTGGGCACCGGCATCCTCACCCCCCTGGAGCTGGTCGGCGGCTATGCGGTGTTCGCCAACGGCGGCTTCCGGGTGGAACCCCATGCGCTGGCCCGCATCGAGAATAGCCGCGGCGAACTGCTGTACCAGGCGCGGCCCGCCACCGTTTGCCGCGACTGCCCCGAGCCGGGGCTTCCCGGCGCCCTGCCGCTGCTGCCGGTGGGACGGACCGCGGACGGGGACGAGGCGCCTGTGGTGGCCACCCGGGTACTCACCCCCCAGAACAGCTGGCTCATCACCTCGCTGCTGCAGGACGTGATCAAGCGCGGGACCGGCCGCCGCGCCCTGGAGCTTGGACGTGGCGACATCGGCGGCAAGACCGGGACCACCAACGATCAGCTCGACGCCTGGTTCTCCGGCTTCAACGCCGATATCGTGACCACCTGCTGGGTGGGCTTCGATCAGCCACGCTCCCTGGGCAACCGTGAAACGGGTGGCCGGGCGGCCCTGCCCATGTGGATCCAGTTCATGGGCGAGGCCCTGAAGGGACGCCCCGAACATGTCCAGCCCGAACCCGAGGGCCTGGTGACCGTGCGCATCGACCCCGACACCGGGCTGCTGGCGCGCAGCGACCAGGCCGATGCCATCTTCGAGACCTTCAGAGAGGATACGGTGCCCCACCAGACCGCAGTGGCCCCGCTCGGGACCGGAAGCGGGGGGGGCAGCGCGCCCGAGCGCCTGTTCTGAGACGCGGAACCGGAGCGCCGCCACAACGAACCTGCACGCGGGCCATCCCGCAGCAACCCGGATTGATTGGAGATGCAGATGGGCCAGAGTACGCGTGACCGGCGGGTACGCCAGCTGATCGCCGAGGAGGCGGCCCGCATCATGGCCGCCGAGGGACTCAACGACTTCCTGCAGGCCAAGCGCAAGGCCGCGGGGCACCTGGGCGCCGAGGGCACCCGGAACATGCCCCGGAACGAAGAGATTGAGCTGGCCCTGCGCGCCTACCAGCAGCTGTTCCAGTCCGAATCCCAGCCCGCGCGCCTGCGGGAGCTGCGCCGCACGGCACTCAACGCCATGCGTTTGCTGGCCCGCTTCGAACCCCGTCTGGTGGGACCGGTCCTCAGCGGCACCGCCGGGGTCAACAGCGTCATCGACCTGCACCTGTTCGCCGCCGCGCCGGAGGAAGTCGCCTTTGCCCTGGACGACGCCGGCATCCCCTTCGAACCCCGCGACATGCGCCTGCGCCTGTCCGGAAACGGGCACCAGACCCTGCCCGGCTTCCGTTTCGTCGCCGGCGACACGGTCATCGACCTGACCGTATTCTCCTCGGACGGCCCCCGCAATACCCCCTTGAGTCCGGTGGACGGGCGGCCCGCGGAGCGGGCCAACACCGCCCGGGTGGAGGCGCTGCTGGCGATGGAGTGAAGGGAACGCCGCGGAACGGCACAGGACATCACGGAGAGGCGGGGGGATGTGCTTGCCGTCTCACGGCCCGCAACGAACTACCGCTGCAACGCGGTTGCCCTCGCCCCCCCATCTGCCGGGTCTCCGTGTCTCTGTGTCTCCGTGGTGGAGGCGCGCCCGCATTTCTCACTACCGCGCGACGCGAGGGGGTCGAGGCACCCGGCGTCAAACCCTCGGCGGCTGCCGTCCTCCCGGGTCCGGCAGCCGCCGCCGCTTCAACCCCGCGCCGGATAGTGGGACGGGTAGGGGAGCGTCGCCACGCCCGAGTCGATGGCGGCCCGGGCCACCGCCGGCGGCACCCGCTCCAGCAGCCGCGGATCGAGGGGCTTGGGGATCATGTACTCGGGGCCGAACTCGAGGCTCTCCAGGCCGTAGGCCGCCAGCACCTCCGCCGGCACCGGCTCCTGGGCAATTCCCCGCAGGGCTTCCACGCAGGCTATCTTCATCGCCTCGTTGATGGTCGTGGCGCGCACGTCCAGGGCCCCGCGGAAGATGTAGGGGAAGCCGAGCACATTGTTGACCTGGTTCGGGTAGTCGCTGCGCCCGGTGGCCATGATGAGATCGCCGCGCACCGAGTGCGCCAGCTCCGGCCGGATCTCCGGATCCGGATTGGCCAGCGCGAACACCACCGGCCGATCGGCCATGGAGCGCAGCATTTCCGGGCTGAGCAGATCGGGCTTGGAGAGCCCGATGAAGACATCGGCGCCCGCGATGGCGTCCTCGAGGGTGCGCCGGTCGGTCTCGGCGGCGAACTCCGCCTTGTAGGCGTTGAGGTCGTGCCGGCCGGAGTGAATGACGCCCTTGCTGTCCAGCAGCAGGATATTCTCCCGCGGCACGCCCAGGTCCACCAGCAGGCGCATCCCGGCGATCCCCGCCGCACCGGCGCCGACGGTGACGATGCGCGCCTCATCCAGCGCCTTGCCCTGCAGCTCCAGGGCGTTGAGCAGTCCCACGGCGATGATGATGGCGGTGCCGTGCTGGTCGTCGTGGAAGACCGGGATATCCAGCCGCTCGGAGAGCGTCCGCTCGATTTCGAAGCAGTGGGGGGCGGCGATGTCCTCCAGGTTGATACCGCCGAAGGTGGGGGCGATGCGCGCCACCGTGTCGATGAACGCCTCCGGCTCCTTGGCGTCCACCTCGATGTCGAACACATCGATGTCGGCGAAACGCTTGAACAGCACCCCCTTGCCCTCCATCACCGGCTTGGAGGCCAGCGGACCGGCGTTGCCCAGGCCGAGCACGGCGGTCCCGTCGCTGATGACCGCCACCAGGTTGCCCTTGGCGGTATAGCGGTAGGCATCCGCCGGGTTCGCCATGATGGCCCGCACGGGCTCGGCCACGCCGGGACTGTAGGCCAGCGCCAGGTCACGCTGGTTGGCCGTGGGCTTGGTCACCTGGATGGCGATCTTGCCGGGCTTCGGGTTAGCGTGATAGTCCAGTGCCGCCTGCTTGAGATCTTCCGCCATGGGTGCAATCCATCCTTCGCAATCAGGTAGGTGAAAGATTTCGATTATACAAGAAACTTAAGAAAGACAAGATTCGATTTATGATCCGGCCGCCACCGGCAGGGGGCACTGCCCCTGGGAGCCGCCGTCACCGGCGGCCGCCTCCAGCTGCGCCGGGTGCCGCAGCCGCATTCGCCAGTGCTCACCACGCCGGGACAGCCGTCCCCGGGCGCGCACCGCCCGCCCCACCAGCGCCTCGAACCGGCAGCCGTCGAAATGGGGCCGGGCCTCCGGCGGCACCTGCAGGGTGGCGCTCCCATCGAGGGTCAGCCAGACCCCGCCCCGGTTGCGGGCAATGGCGGTCACCTCGCCCTCCACCACGCCGTAGTGGCCGGAGCGCCCGCGGTACTCCCCCACGGGGCGCGGCCTGAACGGCGCCAGCGCCCACACGCCGCGGCGCGCGGTGCGCGCCCGCCGTTCCGCGGCCTGATAGCAGTCCAGGTTCCAGAGATTGGGCGGATAGACCAGCGCCGGCGCCAGGCCCCGCTCCAGCAGCAGGGCGGTGAGACTGCGGCCGTCGGCCAGATAAGGATGGGCCAGCAGGCGCCCATGGCGATCCTCGCGCTCCCGGCCGTACTGCAGCAGCAGTCTGCGGGAGGGCCCGAGGAGCGCGGTCACGGCGTCCCGGGCCTGCACCGCCAGCGGTTCCGGCCGGCCCGAGCCGTAGTTCATCTCCGGCGTGTCGAGACCGATGAAGCGCACCCGGCGGCCATCCGCCAGGGTGACCGTATCGCCGTCGTTGACCCGCGCCACCTGCACCCGCGCATCCACCCGCGGAGCGGCACAGCCGGCGACTGCGGGAAGCGGTGCCGAAAGGAGGAGGCCACAGACGAAAAGGGCGCCCACCAGGGGCGCCCTTCGACCGCTTGCAGACTGCCGCACCGGCTTACTTCATGCCGTACTTCTGGCGGAAGCGATCCACGCGGCCGGCGGTATCCATCATCTTCTGCTGGCCGGTGTAGAAGGGGTGGCAGGCAGAGCACACTTCGATGTGCATGTCCGGCTTGTTGCTGGTGGAGCGGGTCTTGAAGACGCTGCCACAACTGCAGGTGACGGTCACCTCGTTGTAGGCGGGATGGATATCCGGTTTCATGATCAGGCCTCTCGTACAGTGATGCCGCTACCCGGTCCTGTGCCGGGCACCGCATGCGGTAAGGGCGGAAATGATAGCCAAAGGATCATTGGAACACAAGGGGTTAGGGGAAGGGGAGGGCGCCGGCCTCCCATCCCCCTTGGCCCATCCCCGCCATCAGCCCGGCGCGCCAGGCCGCGGCAGAGCCCGGTCGAACCGTCCAGTGTACTGCGCCCCTTTTGGAGGCCCATTCAGCGAGTCGCCCGAAGGGAGCCCCCCGTGCTCAGGGATTGCCCGCCAGTCCGGCGCTCTCCGCCGCCGCCTGCCAGCCCTCGGGCAGGTGGTGGGCGATACCCTTGTGGCAATCGATGCAGGTCTGCCCGCTGTCGATGGCGGTGTCGTGATAATCGGCGCTGCGGGATTGCTGCGCCATGAAGTCCATGGAGTCGAAGTCGTGGCAGTTGCGGCATTCACGCGAATCGGTCGCCTTCATGGTCTGCCACACGTGCAGGGCCAGTTCCAGGCGCTTGGCCTCGAACTTCTCCGGCGTATCGATGCTGCCGATGGCCTTGTGGTAGAGCTCGTTGCTGGCCTGGATCTTGCGCTTGACCTTGTGGATCCACTCCTTCGGCACGTGGCAGTCGGGACAGGTGGCCCGGACACCGGTGCGGTTGCTGTAGTGGATGGTCTCCTGGTACTCCTGGTAGACGTTCTCCTCCATCTCGTGGCAGGAGATGCAGAAAGTCTCGGTATTGGTGAGCTCCATCGCCCAGTTGAAGCCGCCCCATCCGATCACGCCCAGGATCACGCCGATGATGAGAACGGAGATTACCGAGAAACCGGCACTTTTCTGCATGCCAACCCGTGTCATGATCGCTCCCTCCCGCTGAGGTCGTGGTATGCCGGATGAAGGCGGGACCCGGTGGTGTAAGCTTGTCCCGGTGCCGGCTGGTCGAGTTTGATGGTAGAACCCCCCTGCACCCCCACATTGACCTAAATCAATCAGGGTTTTTGGGCGGGGTTTTCGACGGGTTTTCATGATCGAGGTCAATACATCGAGATGCGCATCGCAACCTGGAACGTGAACTCTCTGCGCGTCCGCCTGCCCCAGGTGGTCGCCTGGCTGGCCGAGGCCGGCCCAGACCTGCTCGGGGTGCAGGAAACCAAGCTGCAGGATGCCGATTTCCCCGCCGCGGAGCTGGCCGAGGCCGGCTACCATGCGCTGTACAGCGGACAGAAGACCTACAACGGCGTGGCGATCCTCAGCCGCGACCCCGGGCTGACCGACGTGGCGACCGAAATCCCCGGCTTCCCCGATGAGCAGCGCCGGGTGCTGGCGACCACCGCCGGCCGGGTGCGCTTCATCAATCTCTACGTGCCCAACGGCGCAGCGGTGGACTCGGACAAGTACCGCTACAAGCTGGCCTGGCTGGAGGCGCTGGGCGAGTGGCTGGAAGCGGAACTCGCACGCCATCCGCGCCTGGTGGTGGCGGGGGACTTCAACATCGCCCCCGAGGATCGCGATGTCCATGACCCGGCCGCCTGGAGCGGCGAGGTGCTGGTGAGCGAACCCGAGCGGGCCGCCTTCCGTCGCCTCACGTCGCTCGGGCTGGTGGACTGCTTCCGCCGCTTCGATCAGCCCGAGGCCGTCTTTTCCTGGTGGGACTACCGGGCCGCCGCCTTCCGCCGCAACCGGGGCCTGCGTATCGATCACATCCTCGCCAGCCCGGAGCTGGCCGCGGCCTGCAGCGCCTGCTCGGTGGACCGGACCCCGCGCGGCTGGGAGCGCCCCTCAGACCACGCCCCGGTGATCGCGGACTTCGAGGTGGCCTGATTCCGTGATTCCGTGATTCCGTGATTCCGTGATTCCGTGATTCCGTGATTCCGGAAAACGGAAAACGGAAAACGGAAAACGGCAGTAAACCACCCGCCTTGACCTTCACCTTTCACCTTTCACCTTTCACCTTTCACCGTTCGAAAAAAAGGGTGCGCCGAAGCGCACCCAGGCTCGGAGACAGGGATCAGGGTCCCGGTCCTACTGCAATCACGCCCCGCGCGGATGGTACTGCGCTCAGCGGTCGAAGGTGTTTTCCACCAATGGCGCCGCATCCAACTGCGGCACATGGCACTGGGTGCAGAACCAGCGCCGGCTGGAGAGGGTATCGAGCTTGTTTCCGTCCCGGTCGAGATAGTGGCTGTCACCGATGCGGGGCGCCTTCTCCTTCTCGAAGTTCTTCTCGCTGTGGCAGCGCAGGCAGGTGTTCTCATGCACCGAGATGCGGTCGTTGTCCACCTTGTGCGGTACCAGCGGCGGCTGCTGCTTCCAGCCCCGGTCGAAGCCGCCCGCCGCGGTCATCTGCCGCTTCAGCTCGAAGCTCTGGTTCTGCTCCTCGATGGACAGCCCCCCGCGCAGCGATTCCACCGCCTCGGCCGCGACCACGGTCGCCGACACCGACGTGAGCAGCACGAGTGCGCCCGTGAGTATGGTCAAGATATGTTTCTTCATAGCCACCTCCACCTCTCAATCGTTACCAGTCACGTAGCCGCACCCTTGCTCAGGCCCGGCGAACTCCGCGCTTCACCCCCCTGTCCCTTCTCCCGGTTGGGATAGCGCAGCCCGAACGCGAACACCTCCTGGGGGCATACTTCAATGCAACGGCCGCAGTTGGTGCACTCCCCGGCCAGGATGACCGGCCCGCGCCCGGCCTCCGCGCCCTTGAGCGCCGGCCTGATCACCTGCGGCTCCGGGCAGACCACGAAGCACTCCATGCAGTCATCACAGGCCGCGCGCTGATCCGCCCGCACCCTGACCGGACTCGCCGCGCCCACCAGTCCGTAGAAGGCCCCCATGGGACAGAGATGGCCGCACCAGCCGCGCCGGGCCACGAACAGGTCGAACAGGAACAGCGCCAGGACCACGAAAGCGGCGGATCCGAGCCCGAAGATGATGCCCCGGTGCAGTAGCGAGACCGGATTGACCAGCTCAAAGGCCAGGCTCCCGGTCACCAGGGACAGCAGCAGCACCAGCGCCAGCATCCAGTAGCGGGTCGAGCGGGCGAGGTTGATTCCGCCGTGCAGGTCGAGCCGTAACCGCAGCCAGCCCGCCGCATCCGTCACCAGGTTGACGGGGCAGACCCAGCTGCAGAACACCCGTCCACCCACCAGCAGGTAGAAGCCCAGTACCAGCGCCGCGCCCAGCACCGCCGTGCCGGCCGGCACCAGGAACCCCGCCACCAGCATCTGCAGGAACAGCAGCGGATCGGTCATGGGGACCGTATCCAGCAGCAGGCTGGAGGAGAGATTGCCGTCGATGATTCGCACGCCCGCCAGCGGCCCGAGCAGGAACAGCCCCAGGATGCCGAGCTGGCTCATCCGCCGCAGCATCAGCCACTTGTGGGTGCGCCACCAGCCACGGTTCAGCGTGGCCGTCAGGCCGGGTTTTTCTCCGCCGCTCATCGATCAGGCTCCAGGCCGCGGTTGAGGGTATCGAGCGGATTGTCGGAAAAGGGCGAATCCGCACCTTCGTCGATGATCAGTCCCCGGCCGCCATGCTCGTAGCGCATCCCCTCGGGCAGGTTGTACCGGTGCTGCTGGTCCGGCGTCACCAGGCTGCCGCCATGCTCGGCCTTCTGCTCCCAGCCCAGGCGGTAGTGGTGCCCCAGCTCACCCTTGGCCAGCTGCATGGGCAGCACCTTGATGGCCGCCTCCTCCAGGATGCAGGCCTTCTCGCACAGGCCGCAGCCGGTGCAGTCCGCCGAATGCACCACCGGGATGAACAGCGCGTGCTTGCCGGAACGGACGTTGTGCTGCAGGTCCAGGGAGATAGCCTTGCCCCGCACCGGACAGATATTGAAACAGACTTCGCAACGCAGACCCTGGAAGGCAATGCAGGCCTCCTGATCCACCACCACCGCCAGCCCCATGCGGGCCTCGCGGATGTCCGTCAGGGCATGATCCAGGGCGCCGGTGGGACAGACCGGCACGCAGGGAATGTCCTCGCACATCACGCAGGGCTCCGTGCGGGCCACGAAATAGGGCGTCCCCGCCGGGGCCTCGTCCAGCAGCCCCGCCAGTTTCAGCACATCGTAGGGACAGCCGCGGACGCAGAGACCACAACGGGTGCAGGCGGCCAGAAACTCCGCCTCCGGCAGGGCGCCCGGCGGCCGGATGGCGGTGGCCGGGAGAGAGTTGGCCCGGCGGGCATGCAGGCCGAGCCCCAGCCCCAGCACGCCCACTCCGCAGGCCGTACGCGCCAGATCCCCCAGGAACCGCCGCCGTCCCGGCTGCGCCGGACGGCCGCTCCCCTTCTCACCGCTGCCACCGTTCATCGCTCTCCGTCTCCGCGGGCCGTCGGCGTACACTGCCGGCGGCCCGTATCAGGACTGCCTCAGGCCCGCTCCACTTTCACCGCGCACTTCTTGTAGTCCGTCTCCTTGGACAGCGGGCAGGTGGCATCGAGGGTGAGCTTGTTCACCAGCTGGCCGGCGTCGAACCAGGGCATGAACACCAGCCCCTCGGGCGGCAGGTTGCGCCCGCGGGTCTCGACCCGGGTCAATACCTCGCCCCGGCGCGACACCACCTTCACCTTGCTGCCGTTGCGCAGCCGCCGTTTCTTGGCGTCGTTCGGGTGCATGAACACCACCGCGTCGGGCACCGCCCGATAGAGCTCGGGCACGCGCCGGGTCATGGAACCGGAGTGCCAGTGCTCCAGGACGCGGCCGGTGCACAGCCACAGGTCGAACTCCCCGTCCGGGCTCTCCGCCGGCGGCTCGTAGGGCGCGAAGATGATGTTGGCGCGCCCGTCGGGCTTGCCGTAGAACTTCACCCCCTCGCCGGCCTTGACGTACGGGTCGTAGCCCTCGCGGAAGCGCCACAGGGTCTCCTTGCCGTCCACCACCGGCCAGCGCAGGCCGCGGGCCCTGTGGTAGGTGTCGAAGGGCGCCAGGTCATGGGCATGGCCACGGCCGAAGGAGGCGTACTCCTCGAACAGCCCCTTCTGCACGTAGTAGCCGAAATGCTCCATCTCGTCGTTGTCGTAGGTGTTGCCCGCCTCGTCGGTCACCTGCTGCTGCGGGAAGGCGTTCACCTGACCGTTCTCGTAGAGCACCTCGTAGAGGGTCTTGCCACGGTACTCGGGCATCTTGGCGATGAGCTCCTCGGGCCACACCTCGTCCACGGTGAAGCGCTTGGCGAACTCCATGATCTGCCACAGGTCGGACTTCGACTCGCCCGGCGCCTTTACCTGCTGACGCCAGAACTGGGTGCGCCGCTCGGCGTTGCCGTAGGCGCCCTCCTTCTCGGCCCACATGGCGGTGGGGAGGATAAGATCCGCGGCCATCGCCGAGACCGTGGGGTAGGGGTCGGAGACGGTGATGAAATTCTCCGGATTCCGCCAGCCCGGGTAGCTCTCGTCGTTCATGTTGGCGGCGGCCTGCATGTTGTTGTTGCACATCTGCCAGTAGCAGTTCATCTTGCCGTCCTTCAGCATCCGGTGCATGAGCACGGCGTGGTAGCCCACCTTCGGGTTGATGGTCCCCTCGGGCAGCTTCCAGGTTTTCTCGGCGATGGCGCGATGCTCATCCTTGGCCACCAGCATGTCCGCCGGCAGGCGATGGGCGAAGGTGCCCACCTCCCGGGCGGTGCCGCAGGCCGAGGGCTGGCCGGTCAGCGAGAAGGGGCTGTTGCCCGGCTCGGAGATCTTCCCCACCAGCAGGTGCACGTTGTAGAGCAGGCCGTTGACCCAGCTGCCGCGGGTGTGCTGGTTGAAGCCCATGGTCCAGTAGGAGGAGACCTTCTTGTTCGGGTCGGCATAGACCTTCGCCAGCTGCTCCAGCTGCTTGGCCGGGACCCCGGAGAGCTCGGCGACGTACTCCAGCGTGTAGGGCTCCACCGCCTTGGCGTACTCCTCGAAGCTGATCTTCTCCAGCTTGCCGCTGCCGGCGTTGGCGGCCTTCTGCTCGAGCGGATGATCCGGGCGCAGGCCGTAGCCGATATCGGTGGCGGTCTTGGTGAAGTTGACCTTCTGCTCCACGAAGTCCTTGTTGTAGGCCTTGTTCTGGATGATGTGGTTGGCGATGTAGTTGAGGATGGCCAGATCGGTCTGCGGCACGAACACCATGCCGTTGTCGGCCAGCTCGAAGCAGCGGTTCTCGTATGTGGAGAGCACGTGCACCTCGCAGCCCGGCTTGGTCAGGCGGGTGTCGGTGAGGCGCGACCAGAGGATCGGGTGCATCTCCGCCATGTTGGCGCCCCAGAGCACGAACGCGTCGGCATGCTCCAGGTCGTCGTAGCAGCCCATGGGCTCGTCGATGCCGAAGGCGCGGATGAAGCCCACCACCGCCGAGGCCATGCAGTGGCGCGCATTGGGATCGAGGTTGTTGGAGCGCAGGCCGCCCTTGATGAACTTGGAGGCGGCGTAGCCCTCCCATACCGTCCACTGGCCCGAGCCGAACATGCCCACGCCGCTGGCCCCCTTGTCCTTCAGCGCCGCCTTCCACTTCTGGGCCATGACGTCGAAGGCCTCGTCCCAGGAGACCGGTTCGAAGTCGCCGTTCTTGTCGAACTGGCCGTTCTTCTTGCGCAGCAGCGGCTGGGTGAGGCGATCCTTGCCGTACATGATCTTGCTCAGGAAGTAGCCCTTGATGCAGTTCAGGCCCCGGTTCACCGGAGCGTCGGGGTCGCCCTGGCTGGCCACCATGCGCCCGTCCTTGACGCCGGCGAGCACGCTGCACCCGGTACCGCAGAACCGGCACGGGATCTTGTCCCAACGGATGCCCTCATCCGCCGCCGCCTGTGCCAGCGCCTGGGCACCGGGAACCGTGACGCCGGCCGCGGCGGCCGCCGCGGCAATGGCGTTGGACTTGATGAAATCGCGCCGTGACAGTTTCATTGCGACACCTCCTTCTGGGTGACCTCTTGTTCATCGTGGAATTCGTAGATGAGGGCGGCGCTCAGCACGCCCGCCACGTTATGCATCTGCATCATGGTTTCGGCGTAATAGGTGCGGTCGGGATGTTCGAGGGTCAGGACCAGGCGGCCGGTCTCGCTGACGGCGTGGACCTCCACGCCCTCGATAGCCTCCAGCCGGTTCCTGACCGCGGCCGCCTGCGCGGGCCTGGCATTGAGCACCATGCTGCAGAGATTCATGACGAAATGGCCTCCTGGGATGTGTGTTCTAGGGGCGTGAGCGTGACTTCCACCGCTCCGGTCGGGCAGGGGGCGACACAGGCGCCGCATCCGGAGCAGGGCACCGCCCCGACCTCGGGCAGGGCCACCCCGCCCGCACGCAGGCGGAAGCGCAGCACCCGCTCAGCGCACCGCTCGCCGCAGACCCGGCACTCCACCCCCCGCCGGGCGATACAATCCGCGCCGATGCTCACCGCGGCGTTCCAGGGCCGGGCGGGGCGGGAACCGGTTGCCGGCGGGCGGCGCAGGGCGCCGCTGCCACAGGCCGCCACGCAGGCGGCGCAGAAGGTGCACTCGCCGTGCCGGAAGTCCAGCTCGGGGAAACCGCCGCTGCCGCTGAAGAGGATCCGTGTCTCGCAGCGGGTGATGCAGTCGCCGCAGCGGTCGCAGAGCTGGGTGAATTCGGACTCGGGAAGAGACCAGGGCGGGCGACGGGGGAGGTTCCGGGACCGGAAATCCCCCCGCAGGAACTGCCTTCTGTGCAGCTGAACTCCCATTTACCGGCCCTCTCCCCAGAGTGGTAAACAGTGACCGAGTCGTCCTGGTAGAGTGGATGTTCCTACCGTGTTCAGCTAACCCATTGACTTACATCAAGCCTGCCCCCCAACACCTACTTTTTGTGAGTATTCTTGATCTGGATCAACGTTGTGCCAGCGGTGATATACTCTGAAGTCAATACAATCCGCAGTGACCGGTTCCATTCGCCCGGGCCACCCGCGTACTGTCATCAGCGAGCACCAGCGCCGACCATGAGCATCACCTCCAAAGCCGCCTGGCGCGGCGAGGCCGACTGTCTCAACTGCAGCCTTCGCACCTCGGTGCTCTTCGCCGGGCTGGAGGAGAAGGATTTCGAGCAGATTCACCGGCCCATCGAAGAATTCAACCTGGCCCCGCACCAGGTTCTCTACCGCGCCGGCGATCCGGGCGACGCGGTCTATACCATCCGCAGCGGGCTCCTGAAGCTGGTGCAGTACCTGCCCGACGGGGGCCAGCGCATCGTGCGACTGGTGCACAGCACCGATGTGGCCGGACTCGAGGCCCTGCTGGGCCAGCCCTACCAGCACGACGCGGTGGTGCTGCAGCCGGCCTCTGTCTGCCGCCTGCCCATAGACGTGGTGAAACGCCTCGATCGGGACAACCCGGGGCTGCACCAGGAGTTGATGCGCCGCTGGCAGCGTGCCCTGAGCGAGGCCGACGCCTGGCTCACCCAGCTCTCCACCGGCACGGCGCGCCAGCGCGTTGCCCGTCTCCTGCTGCGGCTGGTGGAACGCAACGACGAACCCGCCTGCGAACTGTTCAGCCGTGAGGATGTGGGCGCCATGCTCGGCATCACCACCGAAACCGCCAGCCGCATGGTGGCGGAGTTCAAGCGCAAGAATGTCCTCGCCGAAATAGCACCGGGCCGTTTCCGTTGCGATATCAAGGCGCTGCGCGCCATCGCCGCCGATTGACGATCTTCAATGCGGCGCCCGTCCGGGCGCCGCTAATATCCCAGCAACCCACTGGTGTACTGCCCTGAAACCACAGGGCGGAACATCAACCCGTTCCACGGGTTCTCGCGCTTGAGGCCAGGGCCAGTCCCGGTCCGGCTGCAACGTACCCGCGTTCGACGGCTGGACGGGGATGCCCCGCGTGGATGGACACCCTGGCGCTCCACTCCGGTGACATAGTCACTGCACTCGGGCTCCGGGAGCGCCACTGTGTTCTATTTTCATGCACGCCCGACGCAACCGTGACGGGCGGTCGGACCCGTCAAATCACGAGAGGACCGGACATGAACACCCACTCCAAACTGATGCACTTTCCCATCCCCTTCTTCGCGGTGGTGATGGGGCTTTCCGGCTTCACCATCGCACTGTTGAAGAGCGAGGCCCTGCAACTGCTGCCGCTGCATGCCGGCAACCTGATGACCATGCTGACAGGCGGCGTGTTCCTGCTCATCGCGCTGGTCTACCTGGCCAAGCTCCTCCGCCATCCCGGCGCGGTGCGTCAGGAGCTGCACCACCCCATCAAGCTGAGCTTCTTCCCCACCGTGTCCATCAGCCTGGTGCTGCTCAGCATCTGCACCTTGCACAGCCAGCCGGTGCTGGCCGAGGCGCTGTGGATCGCCGGCAGCCTCGCGCACCTGCTGTTCACGCTCTATGTTCTGGGGGCCTGGATCAACCACGAACACTTCCAGATCCAGCACATGAACCCGGCCTGGTTCATCCCCGTGGTGGGCAACATCCTGGTGCCCATCGCCGGTGTCCCACTGGGCTACACGGAGATCTCCTGGTTCTTCTTCAGCATCGGACTGGTGTTCTGGGTGGTGCTGCTGGTGATCGTCTTCTACCGGGTCATCTTCCACAATCCGCTGCCGGCGAAGCTGGTGCCCACCTTCTTCATCCTCATCGCCCCGCCGGCGGTGGGCTTCCTCGCCTATCTGAAGCTTGGCGGCGGCCTGGACGCCTTCGCCCGGGTGCTCTATTACGCGGCACTGTTCCTCACCCTGCTGCTGTTCACCCAGTACCGAAAATTCACCCGGCTGCAGTTCTTCCTCTCCTGGTGGGCCTACTCCTTCCCGCTGGCGGCCATCACCGTGGCTACCCTGGCGATGTTCGAGCAGACCGGCGACGGCCGCTTCCAGGCCCTGGGGCTGGGTCTGCTGGCCCTGCTCACCGCGGTCATCGTGCTGCTGCTGGTGCGCACCGGCATCGCCATGGGCCGCGGCGAAATCTGCGTCGAGGAGTAAACCCGGGAACCAATATTTCTTTTGCTCGACACCTGTCCATACCGGAGAACATCCAATGAAACAGACTCTGTTCCAGGAGAAGTACCCCATCTTCACCCTCGAGGTGGGGAAGGACGAGACCACCTGCAAATCGGTGGACGAGATCATCGCCTTCTTCAAGGAGCGCATCGACGCCCATGACGTGGCACGCTTCATCGCCATCTTCGATCACTACAGCCACACCAAGGCACTGGAAGCGGGTCAGATCAGCGCGGACATCCTCGACGCCAAGAACATCGTGTTCTGCTTCGGCATCGCCCTGCCGAACCCGGCGGTGATGGCGGTGCGTCCGCGCTCCATCGGGGTTACCGAGCTCAGCGACCGCTTCGTCATCAACTTCATGGAGGCTCCCATGCCGGTGGCCAACAACTCCATGGAGAGCTGGGCCAAGGCCGTCAAGAACCTCTGACAATGCGGGGTTGCGCGTCCCGCAGCGCGGGCCCGCAACCCCTTCCACGGAGACCGAATCCGATGAAATTCGCCATCACCAGCCAGAACTTCCGAACCGTCACCGGCCACGCCGGCAAAACCCGCCGGTTTCTGGTCTACAGCGCCGTGCCCGGCCAGGAACCCCAGGAGGTCGAGCGCCTGGATCTGCCGCGGGAGCTCGCCTTCCATGAGTTCCGCGGCGACGGTCCCCACCCGGTGGACGGGGTGGACGTCCTCATCACCGGCGGCGCCGGCGCCGGATTCGTCAACCGCCTGGCCGCCCGTGGGATCCGGGTGGCCGTCACCGGCGAGACCGACCCCACCGCCGCCATCCGCCACTTCTTCGACGGGACGCTGCCGCCACCCCTGCCCCACGACCACCACCATTGACCCGCCAGGCTCACCGGGACTCGCCTCGGCGAGTCCCGGCATGGCCGCCTGATGCGCAGCGAACACCGGCCGGGCGCCCTGACGGCCGCACTTGAATGATCCTCGACGACGGCTACCCTCCGCGATGGCCGTCCCCGGCACCCGCCCTTCAGCGCTCTCACCTAGGAGCCTGTCGGACTTGAGCGATCGTAGCGAGCCGAGTGGGATAGCGAGGACAGATGGGGCCGATTTTGAGGCGCATAGTGGGTCTATGTAACGAAAAATCGGCCCCATATGGGCCGCTGTCCCGCCGGCGCAGTCGATCAGCCTCAAGTCCGACAGGCTCCTTGCCGCCTTCCAGCACCCCGGTCTCGATTTCCCCGCGCCATCCCGCTCCGGCAGGAGCGTGCCCGCTTCCCGTGGAGCAGGAGACAAATCGCGCAAGCTATGTCACGACAACTATAATTCTGGCACCGACATACCACACAACCCATTGAATTAATTAATTATTGATAACCATCAATCTTATTTCTGCGGAATATCAATGCTTGCGACTCCAATATTTACCTAAGCTCCACCGTGCACAAGTGCACCGTTCCGGATACGGCGACAAGGGCCATGGCCCGAGGCACGGGAAAGCGGTGCCGCACCAGCGGAAGCGAACCGACTGACGCTCGACTCTACTCGTGCGGGGCCGCCGGACCGGCACCAGGCATCGGCCGCCAGCCACCCGGGATCATCCACCTGCAACCGGGAGTCAAGCGATGATTGACCAAAGCGTGATCGAGCTGTCGCGGATCCAGTTCGCCGCCACAGCCATGTATCACTTCCTGTTCGTGCCCCTGACGCTCGGCCTGTCCTTCCTGCTGGCCATCATGGAGTCGGTGTATGTCATGACCGGCAAGGAAGTCTACCGGGACATGACCAAGTTCTGGGGCAAGCTGTTCGGAATCAACTTCGCCCTGGGCGTCACCACGGGCATCACCATGGAGTTCCAGTTCGGCACCAACTGGGCCTATTATTCCCACTATGTGGGCGATATTTTCGGTGCCCCGCTGGCCATCGAAGGGCTGATGGCCTTCTTCCTCGAGTCCACCTTCATCGGCCTGTTCTTCTTCGGCTGGGATCGCCTCTCCAAGCAGAAGCACCTGCTGGTCACCTGGCTGACCGCCATCGGCTCCAACCTCTCGGCACTCTGGATCCTGGTGGCCAACGGCTGGATGCAGAACCCGGTGGGCTCCGAGTTCAGCTACGAGACCATGCGCATGGAGATGGTCAGCTTCGCCGAGGTGCTGCTCAACCCGGTAGCCCAGGTGAAGTTCGTCCACACCGTCTCGGCCGGCTACGTCACCGGCGCGCTGTTCGTGCTCGGCATCAGCGCCTACTACCTGCTCAAGGGGCGCGATCTCGGCTTCGCCCGCCGCTCCTTCGCCATCGCCGCCGGATTCGGTCTCGCCTCCGCCCTGTCGGTGATCGTCCTCGGTGACGAGAGCGGCTACGAGCTCGGCGACGTCCAGAAGGTGAAGCTCGCCGCCATCGAGGCGGAGTGGGAGACCCAGGAGCCGCCGGCCGCCTTCACCCTGTTCGGCTTCCCGGACGAGGAGACGCAGACCACCGCCATGGCGTTCAAGATACCGGCGCTGCTCGGCCTCATCGCCACCCGCTCCACCAGCGAGGAGATCGCCGGCCTCAACGAGCTGCGGGCGCAGCACCTCGAGCGCATCCGCAACGGCATCGTGGCCTACGGCCTGCTGCAGAAGCTGCGCTCGGGCGACACCTCCGAGGAGACCAAGTCCCTGTTCGAGGCGGTCAAGGTCGATCTCGGCTACGGGCTGCTGCTCAAGCCCTACACCGAGAAGGTGACCGACGCCACCGAGGAGCAGATCCAGATGGCGGCCGACGACAGCATCCCGAAGGTGTGGCCGCTGTTCTGGGCCTTCCGCATCATGGTCGCCTTCGGCTTCATCATGCTGTTCATCTTCGCCGCCGCCTTCTACCTCACCATCCGGCGCACGGTTGAGCAGAAACGCTGGCTGCTCAGGCTGGCGCTGTACAGCATCCCGCTGCCGTGGCTGAGCTGTGAGCTGGGCTGGTTCGTGGCCGAGTACGGCCGTCAGCCCTGGACCATCGGCGAGGTACTGCCCACCCCCGTGAGCACTTCGGTGCTCTCCGCCGGCGACCTCTACTTCAGCCTGGCCGGCTTCATCGGCTTCTACACCCTGCTGCTGGTGTTCGAGATGTACCTGATGTTCAAGTTCGCCCGCCTGGGTCCGAGCTCGCTGCATCTCGGCCGCTACCACTTCGAGCAGGCTGCGGGCGGCGCCCCGGCGCTGGCCACCCAGCCGCTGCAGCAGCGCGCCAACGACTGAGGGAGGTTCCACCATGATTCTCGACTACGAAACCCTGAAGCTCATCTGGTGGCTGTTCGTGGGCGTGCTGCTCATCGGCTTCGCCATCACCGACGGCTTCGATATGGGCGCCGGCGCGCTCCTGCCCTTCCTGGGCAAGAACGACGAGGAACGGCGGGTCATCATCAACACCATCGGCCCCCATTGGGATGGCAACCAGGTGTGGTTCATCACCGCGGGCGGCGCGATTTTCGCCGCCTGGCCGGCCGTATACGCAGCCGCCTTCTCGGGGCTGTATGTCGCCCTGCTGCTGGTGCTGTTCGCCCTGTTCTTCCGACCGGTGGGATTCGACTACCGCAGCAAGCTGCCCAACAAGAACTGGCGCAGCTGGTGGGACTGGGGCCTGTTCGCCGGCGGTGCGATTCCGGCCACCGTGTTCGGCGTGGCCTTCGGCAACCTGCTGCTGGGCCTGCCCTTCCACTACGACCAGAACCTCCTGCCCTACTACGACGGGGGCTTCTTCGGCCTCCTCAACCCCTTCTCGCTGCTCGCGGGCGTGGTCAGCCTCTCCATGCTGGTCATGCATGGGGCCATGTACCTGATGCTGCGCACCGAGGGGGTGATCTACGAACGCGCCAGGGGAGCCGCCCAGCTGTTCGGCGTGGCGCTGATCGTCACCTTCGCCCTGGCCGGCATCTGGCTGGTGCTCGGCATCGACGGCTACCGCATCGTGTCGATGCCCGCCACCGACGCCCTGCCCAACCCGCTGGCGAAGGAGGTGGTGCAGGAGGCCGGCGCCTGGCTGGCCAACTACGCGGCCTACCCATGGATGCTGGCCGCCCCGGCACTCGGCCTCGGCGGCGCGGCCCTGGCGGTCATCACCGCCCGCGGCAATCGTCCCGGCTGGGGCTTCCTGTTCAGCTCCCTGACCCTGGCGGGCGTCATCCTGACGGCGGGCTTCTCCATGTTCCCGTTCGTCATGCCCTCATCGGTGGATCCCAACCACAGCCTGACGCTGTGGGACGCCCCCTCCAGCCACCTCACCCTGACGGTGATGTTCTGGGCCACGATGATTTTCCTGCCCATCGTGCTGGGCTACACCGTATGGTGCTACCGGCAGCTGTGGGGCAAGTTCACGGTGCAGTTCGTGCGCGACAACGACCACGCCGCCTACTGATCAGGAGGAAAAGACTATGTGGTACTTCACCTGGATTCTGGGCGTGCTGCTCGCCAGCGCTTTCGGCATCATCAACGTGATGTGGCTGGAGTCGGAGTGCGACCTCGACGCCGACAAGCCCTGCTGATCTACCGCCTCCCGGCCGTATGAATCAACAGCAGGAAAACCGGGCCCGCCCAGTGTGGGCGGGCCCCCTCACCCTTCTGCTCACCGCCGTCCTGGTGGTGGCGGTGTTCCTGCGGGCCGACGCCATCGCCCGCCTCCCGGGCGGCCTGCGCCTGCCGCTGCTGGTGCTGGTGCTCTGGGGCATGGCGGCCGGCCTCGTCACCGGAATCGGCTTCGAACCCCGCCGCGCGCTGTTCCGGCGCCTGTTCGGGTTGGGGCTGTGGGCGCTGGCTGCGGCCCTGCTCGGTGTCACCGCCGCCATTCTCGCCTGAAATACCGGCCGCCGCGGTCCAACAGGCCGCCACGCCCTGCCGTATCCGACAATTGTCAATGACTCGCGCCGTGACTCTGCGCAATCTTAGTCGGGGTCGGATGGACAATCCCTGCCCACACGGGAAGGACGGTGTCAAAGGTGACTGTCATGCAGAGCCCCTACGAGCAGCTCGGCGGTGAACAGGGCGTCAGTGCCCTGGTGGATCGATTCTACCAACTCATGGACACGCTGCCCGCGGTGCGTGAATTGCGGGCCATGCACGCGAAAAGCCTGAACGGCGCGCGGGAAAAGCTGAACCTGTTTCTGACCGGCTGGCTCGGTGGACCGAATCAGCACCAGGAGCCGCACGGCCAGACGCGGCTGCGGGCCCGCCACCTGCCCTTCGCCATCGGCGACCGGGAGCGGGAGCAGTGGATGCTGTGCATGAACCGGGCGCTGGAGGATCAGCGGGTACCCCAGCCGCTGCGGGGGACACTCTCCGAGGCGTTCCAGAAGATGGCCGATCACATGCAGAACGAGTACCTCAGCCAGAAGCTGGAGCGCATGGCACGCCATCCCGAGGCGGCACGGCACGGCGAGAAGTGATCCGGCTCACTCCCGCGCTTCCGCGAGCCAGTCGCGGCGCTTGAGGAACACCTCGTAGAGCCGTGCCTCCGGCGTACCCGGTTCCGGGCGCCAGTCATAGCGCCAGCTCACCTGCGGGGGCAGTGACATCAGGATGGACTCGGTGCGCCCCCCCGACTGCAGCCCGAACAGCGTCCCGCGATCGTAGACCAGGTTGAACTCCACGTAGCGCCCGCGGCGATAGCACTGGAACTCCCGCTCCCGCTCCCCATAGGGCGTGCGCCAGCGCCGTTCCACGATGGGCAGGTAGGCCTCCAGGTAGTGATCACCCACGCTGCGCACGAATTCGAAGCAGCGCTCGAACCCCCCCTCGCTCAGGTCGTCGAAAAACAGCCCGCCGATGCCGCGCGGCTCATCGCGGTGCCGGAGGTAGAAGTACTCGTCGCACCAGCGCCGGTAATGTCCGTGGGCCGCCGGTCCCAGGATCTCGCAGGCGGCGCGGGCGGTGCGGTGCCAATGGACGCAGTCCTCCTCGAAGCCGTAGTAGGGCGTCAGGTCGAAACCGCCCCCGAACCACCAGACCGGCGCCACGCCCGCCTTCTCCGCCAGAAAGAAGCGGACATTGGCATGACTGGTGGGTGCGTAGGGATTGCGCGGATGCATCACCAGCGACACCCCCAGCGCCGTGAAGCCGCGGCCGGCGAGATCCGGGCGCGCGGCGGTGGCGGAGGGGGGCAGGGCGGTGCCGGTCACATGGGAGAAGTTGACTCCGCCCTTTTCGAATACCGCGCCGCCCTCCAGGACCCGGGTCCGGCCCCCGCCCCCGCCCGGACGCGACCAGCAATCCTCGCGGAAGCGCGCCTCCCCCTCCAGCCCCTCGAAGGCTGCGCAGATCCGCTCCTGCAGGTCGATGAAATAGGATTTGACGGCTTCCAGGTCCGGTTGATCCATGGTTTCTCCAGGGTGTTCAGCCGGGCCGGAGCACCGCCCCCGTGCGCCCGTCCCGAATCTCCGAGGGGCGTCGGCGGCCGCCGACCGGCCCGGTAAGAATGTAGTCCAGCCGGTCACCGAAGAAGCGTCGCACCTGCAGGGCGCTGCGCGCCGGCTCGCGGCCGCTGGGATTGGCGCTGGTGGAGACCAGGGGATGACCGAGGGCGCGGCACAGCGCCCGGGAAAGGGGATGGTCCGGGACCCGAACCGCCAGCGTCTCCCGCCCGCCGGTGAGCCACTCCGGACACTCCGGGCGGGCCGGCAGCAGCCAGGTGACCGCGCCGGGCCAGCTGGCGAGCACCTTCGCCCGGAGCGCCGGCGCGAGCGGCAGCAGCAGGTGATCGAACTGGGACAGATCCGACCCGATGAGGATCAGTCCCTTCTCCGCGACGCGCGCCTTGAGCAACAGCAGCCGCAGCACCGCCACCGGGTCCATGGGATCGCAACCGAGGCCGTAGACCGCCTCGGTGGGATAGGCGATGATCCCGCCGCCGCGCACGGCCCGCACCGCACACCGCAGCGGCCACCCGCGCGGCGCATTCATCGTCCCCGGATTTCCGCCATGTCCCGCCTGCTCCTGCCCATCACCCGCGCCCCGTGGCCACGGGGGGATTCTCGACGGGCGGGACTACCGGAGTCAAACCCCCGTGCGGCGCCTTCTCTGCGTCGCCTCCGCCGCGGCAGCCGGTTCCCCGCCGCCGGTGATGTAGGCCCACAGCGCCGGCTGCTGAGCACGCAGCCGCGCCTCGGCCGCCGCGAGGGGGAAGTGGTAGGGCGCCCGCCGTCCATGGTGATCGACGACCGGCCCGAGGACCTCGCCCACGATGCCGATCCCGGCCAGGCGCCGGGCCAGGGCGGGCTCCATCATGGCGCACCAGCCCGGGATCCCGGCCTCGTGGCACCAGGCATAGAGGCAGCGCAGCAATCCGAACAACGGTCCCGGGTGGGCCGGGGCCCCATCCTGCAAGGGCCGCTCCAGGGGGTGGTTCCAGGGCGCGTGGGTGTCCTCCACCCGTCGCCGGAAGGTCTTCGACACCGCCAGGCGCGAGACCTCCGCCACCTGGCCACGGCACTCCGGGAGATGCAGGGGATGACCGGCCATGGCCTGGCGGAAGGGCAGCCGTTCCGGCCTGGCGGCGAGCACCAGCCGGACCGTGCCCACGTCCACGCCGCTGGCCCGGTGGGTCAACAGAAAGGCCACAGCGGCGCTGTCCCAGGCGTCGTGCTCCTCGCCCGGAACCGGCTGCTCGCGCGGCTCATAGGCATGTTCCACGCAATAGACCTGGTAGCGGAGACGATGACAGCGGGTGTGCAGATCGGGGGTGTCGGCGAGCAGGCCGTCGAAGTGGGAATCACGGAACATCAACATGGGTGCGCTCCCTGCACGGGATGGGGGATCCGGAACTCTGCCCTGGATCGGATGCGGCAGCGGCCGGGCGCGGCGCCCGCACAGCCGACGGGGGAAGCCGGGCGGCCGGCCAACGCAGTTCAATCCACCAGTCTACCGCTTCACTCCAGGAGGCACAGTCAGCGAGTCGCTGGCCGGTCAGATGCAAGGCGCGCTTGCGCAGGAAAGGCAGGCCCCCTTTCAAGCAGGCGCAGCGCCGCAGATGGCCGGCCGGCGGACTCGCCCGCAGGGAGCCCCCCGAAAGCACCATGACTGCGTTGCAGCGCTTGACAAGGGAAACAACCATTGCCTGCGCACTGCGCCTTGTCCTAGCGCTTTCGGGGGGCTCTGAAAGTACCTCCAAGAGTGGCGCAGTACACTAGAATTGTAGCAATGAAAGCGCGCAGCACAGGGAGGTGACCATGGGCAACGACGCACTCCCCCTCGACGACGAACGCCACGCAAGCGCCCTCGCGGCCTGGCGCGCGGTGCTCGGCACCATGCAGGTTCTCGGCCCGGACCAGGCCCGGGCCCGCTACCCGCGAGACACCAGCGGAATCCGGCGCGCACTGGCGGGCGCCCTGCTGCCGCGCACCGTGGCGGAGGTCCAGGAGGCGGTGCGGGTGGCGCAGAGCCACGCAATACCGCTCTATCCCATCAGCACCGGCAACAATTGGGGCTACGGCGGCGCCCACCCCGTGCGTGAGGGGTGCATGGTGCTCGATCTCTCCGGGCTCAAGGCCATCCGCCGGCTCGATCCCGAGCTCGCCACGGTGACCGTCGAACCGGGGGTGACCCAGGCGCAGCTGCGCGCGCACCTGGATCGTCACCAGCTGCCGTTCATGGTCCCGGCCACCGGCGCCGGGCCCCGCTGCAGCCTGCTCGGCAACGCCCTGGAGCGTGGCTACGGGCTCACACCCTACGCCGATCACTTCGGCGCCGTGACCTCCCTGGAGGCGGTGCTGGCCGACGGCAGCCTCTACCGTCCGGCGCTGGCGGAAATGGGCGCGCCGGGCGTGGACGAGGTCTTCAAGTGGGGCATCGGACCCTACCTGGACGGTCTGTTCACCCAGGGCGCCTTCGGCGTGGTCACCGCCGGCACCATCGCCCTGGCGCGTCGTCCCGAGCGGGTGGAGAGTTTCTTCTTCGAGGTTCGCGATGAGGGGCACCTGCCGGCCGCGGTGGCCGCGGTGCGGGCCATTCTCACCGACCTGGAAGGGGTGACGGGCTCCATCAACCTGATGAACCGGCGCCGGGTGGTGTCCATGGTGGAACCGTTCCCCGCCGCCGAGGTTCCGCCCCGGCAAGCGGTGCCGGAGGAGGTGGTGGCGCGGCTGGCGCGGCGCCAGCGGCTGCCGGCTTGGCTTGGCGTCGGCGCCCTGTACGGCACCGCGGCGGTGGTGCGCGCCGCCCGGGCCCGGGTCCGCCGGCACCTGCACGGCGTGCCGACGCGGGCGCTGTTCCTCAACCGGGGCCGGCTCGGTCCCCTGCGCGGCCTGTCCCGACTGCTGCCGGGCGCGCTGGGGGAAGGAACGCGGGCGCGCCTGGAGAACCTGGCGCTGGGACTGGAAATCCTCGAGGGCACCCCCAACGAGGTGGCCCTGCCACTGGCCTGCTGGCGCACGGGCCGATCGGGAGAGCCGGGCGCGCGGGACCCGGCCCGGGACGGTTGCGGTGTGCTCTGGTACTCGCCGCTGGTGCCCATGCGCCCGGAGACGGTGACGGATTATGCCGGCATGGTCACCCGCGTCGCGCTGGAGCACGGGATCGACCCGCTGATCACCCTGACCAGCCTGTCGGCACGCTGTTTCGACAGCACGGTGCCGCTGCTGTTCGACCGGGGCGATCCGCTGCACGGGGACCAGGCCCGGCGCTGCTTCGCCGCCCTGTTCCAGGCCGGTCGCGACCGGGGGCTGCTGCCCTATCGGCTGGGCGTGGAGGAGATGGAGCGCTATGCCCGGCTGGCGCCGGTGGCAGGCGCGCTCGCCGCGCGCCTGCGCGCCGCCCTGGACCCCGACGACATCCTCTCGCCCGGGCGCTACACCGCGCAGAGAGCGGAGAGTGCCGGCGGGAAGGGGAGCTGAGAACCACGCAGGCACCCGGGCGGAGGCCTGGGCGGCCGGTGCGGCCCGTCCCCGTGGCTGCGGCCATCAGCCGCTCCCGGGCATGGCATCGCGGTGGCGGGGGAGGGAATCCCCCTGCGCCTCCCGCCATGGCGCAGGGCGCGCCGGGCAGGACGGTCCAGCGGGAAGAGTTACCGCCGCTTCAGCCCGGCAGTCGCTCCTGCAGCCTGGCGTCCGCCTGGCGTACCGCCTCGGCCGAGCCTTCGCGCTCCTCGCGCAGCCGCCGGGCCAGGTCGGCGTCGGCCAGCGCCAGCATCTGGGCCGCCAGGTAACCGGCATTCTTCGCCCCGGCCTTGCCGATGGCCACCGAGGCCACGGGAATGCCGCCCGGCATCTGCACGGTGGAGAGCAGCGCGTCGAGTCCGTTCAGGGGGCCGGCGTCGATGGGAATCCCGACCACCGGGCGCAGGGTATGGGCGGCCACGGTTCCGGCCAGGTGAGCCGCCAGGCCGGCGGCGCAGACGAACACCCGGCAGCCCCGGGCCTCGGCGTCGGCGATGTAGCTGCGGGTCGCCTCGGGGGTACGGTGGGCCGAGGTCACCTTGACCTCGCAGGGCACTTCGAGCTTGGCCAGCACATCCAGGGTCGCCTGGACGACCGGCAGGTCGGAGTCGGATCCCATCAACACGGCAACAAAGGGCTCGCTCATGATTCTTTACCTGTTCATCAAGGGCTGACATCCGCCCGGTCACGGACGGACACTCCTGCACCCATCAACCGGATGCCTTCTGCTTCGGTGCGCTCTTCTTCTTCAGCGCCGCCTTCTTCTTGGGTGCCGCCTTCTTCTTGGGTGCCGCCTTCTTCTTGGGTGCCGCCTTCTTCTTCGGTGCCGCCTTCTTCTTGGGTGTCGCCTTCTTCTTCGGCGCCGCCTTCTTCTTCGCCGTTCCGGCCGCCGCGCCCTTCTTCAACCGGCCGCGGCCGCGCCGCTCCGGCGCCTCGGCCAGCAGCTGCTGGCACTCCTCCAGGGTCAGGCTGGCGGGCTCGCGGTCCTTGGGCACCCGCGCATTCTTCTTGCCATCGGTGATGTAGGGACCATAACGGCCGTTGAGCACCTGTACCGACGAGCCTTCAAAGACCTTGATTTCGCGGTTGGCATCCGCCTCCTTCTTGGCCTGGATCAGCTCCAGCGCCCGCTCCAGGGTGATGGTATGGGGATCATCACCACGGATGGAGACATACTTGTTGTCGAACTTCACATAGGGGCCGAAGCGGCCGATATTGGCGGTGACCTCCTCGCCCTCGGGCGTTTCGCCCAGGAAGCGGGGCAGCTGGAACAGCTGCATGGCCTCATCGAGGGTGATGGTGTCCATGCGCTGTCCGGGACGCAGGCCGGCGAAGCGCGGCTTGTCCTCGTCCTCGCGGGTGCCGATCTGCACATAGGGGCCGAAGCGCCCGATGCGCACGCTCACCGGCTTGCCCGACTCGGGATCGGTTCCAAGCTGGCGCGTCTGGGAGGCCTCCTCGCGGGTGAGGTCCTCGGCGCGCTCGATGTCGGCATGGAACGGCCCGTAAAACTCGGCGAGCATGTCGCGCCAGCGCTTCTTGCCGGCGGCGATCTCGTCGAACTCCGCCTCCACGTTGGCGGTGAAATTGTAGTCGATGACCTCGCTGAAGTGCTTCACCAGGAAGTCGGTGACCACCCCGGCCATGTCGGAGGGGAACAGCTTGCCCTTCTCGGCGCCGGTGACCTCGGTCTTGTCCTCGTTCACCACCCCCGTCACGCGCAACACCAGGATCCGCACCCGGCGCTCCTCGCCCTCGCGGTCCTCCTTGCTCACGTAGCCGCGGTCCTGGATGGTGGAGATGGTGGGCGCGTAGGTGGAGGGGCGGCCGATGCCCATCTCCTCGAGCTTGCGCACCAGGGTGGCCTCGGTGTAGCGGGCCGGCGGGCGGGTGAAGCTCTCGCGGGCCCGGATTTCGGCCGGGCTCAGCGCCTGCCCCGCGGTGAGGGGGGGCAGCATCTTCTCCTCGTCGCCGTTGTCCTGGTAGACCTTGAGGAAGCCTTCGAAGGTGAGGACCTCGCCCTTGGCCACCAGCCGGTCCTCCACCGAGGAGATGGCGATGGTGGCGGTAGTGCGCTCGATGCGCGCATCGGCCATCTGCGAGGCGAGCGTGCGGCGCCAGATGAGCTGGTAGAGCCGCTGTTCGTTGCGATCGCCGCTGATGTTGTCCACCGCCAGGTCCGTCGGACGGATGGCCTCGTGGGCCTCCTGGGCGCTGGCCGAGCGGGTCTTGAAGCGCCGGGTGTGGGCATACTCCTGGCCGAAACGGCCGCCGATCACCTCGCGGGCCTGGCCCAGGGCCAGGTCGGAGAGATTGACCGAGTCGGTACGCATGTAGGTAATCTTGCCCGACTCGTAGAGGCGCTGGGCAATCACCATGGTCTGACGGACCGAGAAGCCGAGCTTCTGCGAGGCCTCCTGCTGCAGGGTGGAGGTGGTGAATGGGGGGCGCGGCGAACGGGTTGCCGGCTTGACCTCCAGCCCCTCGACCCGGAACTCCGCCCCCCGCAGCTGCCCGAGAAATATCCGCGCCTCCTCTTCGGTGGGGAAGTCCCGCCCCAGCTTGGCACTCAGCGTGACACCCTCGCCCAGGTCGAAGTCGGCGCTGACCTTGAACGTGGAGCTGGCGGTGAAGGCGTCGATCTCCCGCTCCCGCTCCACCACCAGGCGCACCGCCACCGACTGCACGCGGCCGGCGGAGAGATCCTTGCTGATCTTCTTCCACAGCACGAAGGAGAGCTCGTAGCCCACCAGCCGGTCGAGGATGCGCCGGGCCTGCTGGGCGTCCACCAGGTCGCGATCGATGTTGCGGGGCTTGGCGATGGCGTCCAGGATCGCCGGCTTGGTGATTTCGTGGAACACGATGCGGCGGGTCTCGTCCACGTCCAGCCCGAGCGCTTCGGCCAGGTGCCAGGCGATGGCCTCCCCCTCGCGGTCCTCATCGGTAGCGAGCCAGACGGTGACCGCCGTCTTCACTTCGCGGCGCAGCTCCTGGATGGTGGACTGCTTGTCCGCGCTGATCTCGTAGGTCGGCTCGAATCCGTTGTCCACGTCGATGGACAGGCCCTTGCGCGGCAGATCGCGCACATGACCATAGGAGGATTTCACGACAAAATCCCCGCCGAGGAACTTCTCGATGGTCTTCGCCTTGGCCGGCGACTCCACGATAACCAGGTTCTTGCTCACAACGACGACGTCTCTTCTCTAAGGTTCCGCTGTTTCCCGCCAGAAAAAAAGAAAACCCGCCTCAGCAGCGGGTACCTGACGCGCATGCGGCGGGTTGCCGCATGAAAACTCGAATCCGGCGCCAGGGTACGGTCCCCGACCGGCACCGCACCTGTCAACCTCTCAATGGAGGCTGCCGCCCGGCCCCTCGAACATCAAATCCTCCATCCAGGCGACCGCCGCTTCCTGGCCGGGCTGGTTGAACAGGACCATGAGCACAATCCACTTGAACTGGTCGATGTCGATCTCGTCGCTGTCCAGCGCCATGACCCGATCGATCACCAGCTCGCGCATGCAGCCGTCCAGGACCCCGACCTGCTCCAGGAACAGCAGGAAGCCCCGGCACTCCAGGTCGAGCTTCTTGACCTCCTGATCGGTGAAGACCCGCAGCGCGGCAGCGCCGCAGGCGACACCCTGGGGCTGCTCGGACTGCTGCTCGGCCAGCCCCTCCAGCCAGGAGAAGGCCTTGTGGATCTCGCCGCGGTGGAAGCCGGCATCCTCGAGTTCCTGCCTGAGGGAATCCTGGTCCGCTTCCGGGCCCGATTCGCTGTTCATGAAGTTCTCGAACAGGTACATCAGGACGTCCAGTACATTCTCTTTCATCTCAGGCCCTCGTTGCCCGGGTAAACAACCCGCCGGGTACGGACTCTACGACACCCTGCAGTTCTAGGAGCAACAGCATGGAGGAAACCGCTTCCGGGGTCAATCCGCTACGGTCCACCACCACGTCCACCGAGACCGGGTCGTGGCCGAGCGCCTCGAGCAGGCGCCGGTAGTCGGGATCGGTTTCCGCCGTCTCCTGCGCGGACGCCGTTTCCGCACCGGATCGGCCCTCGAGACCGGCCAGGTAGAGAGGTCCCAGCTCCTCGAGGATATCCGCCGCGGTTTCCACCAGCTTCGCCCCCTGGCGGATGAGGCGGTGACAGCCGCGGGCGAGGGGATTGTGGATGGAGCCCGGGATGGCGAACACCTCTCGACCCTGTTCCGCGGCCGTCCGGGCGGTGATGAGCGAACCGCTGCGGATGGCCGCCTCCACCACCAGCACCCCGAGGCTGAGTCCGCTGATGATGCGGTTGCGGCGGGGGAAATTCTCGGCCCGGGGCGGGACGCCCGGCGGGAATTCGGACACCAGCGCACCACCGCCGGCGGCGATGCGATGGGCCAGGTCCCGGTGCGCGGCGGGGTAGACCCGGTCCAGACCGTGCCCCAGCACCGCCACCGTCAACCCTTCCGCCGCCAGGGCGCCCTCATGGGCCGCGGCGTCGATACCCAGCGCCAGGCCGCTGACGATACCCACACCCCCGGTGGCGAGGTGACGGGCAAAGGCGGCGGCGTTGTCCCGCCCCCCGGGAGTGGGATTGCGGCTGCCCACCAGCGCCAGCAGGGGCAGGGTCAGCACCGCGGGATCACCGTGGACGAAGAGCACGGGCGGCGCATCGGGCAGCGCGCGCAGCAACTCCGGATAGGCGGGATCGGAGAGGATCAGGGCATGGTTGCCCGGGCGGGCGACCCAGTCCAGATCGGCATCGATGCACGCTGCGTCCGGCGCCTGCAGCCAGGCCCGGGCCGCCTCATCGAAACCCATCCGGCGGAGGGTCGCGGCGCTCGCGGCGGAGGCGGTCTCCGGCGCGATGCCCCGGGCGAGGAGATCGCGGAACGCCGCGGGCCCCACACCGGGGGCCCGCAACAGAGTAAGCCAGCCGCGCAGAACGGGCTCATGGGTAGGTGAACGGGTCATCCTGACCCTCCGTCGGCTTCCTGCCGTTGCCGCCCGCTCGCGACGGGCGGAGGTTTCCCGGCCGGACGCCGCCGGCCTGCCGCGTCGGCTCTCAGGGGTTGCGCACCTTGTCCAGCACGTGAATGGCCTGGGTGGCCCGCATGATCAGCGCCAGGCTTACCCGGTCGAAGGTCCGGTAGATCATCGCCACACCGGCACGCTCATCCGGCAGCTGCACGGTGTCGCGGGGATCCGGCGTCACCGGGTCTTCGATCACGTTGCCCGCCTGGTAGACCGCCAGGACATGGCCGGGCTCGAGACCGTCGCGAATGCCGCGATTGATCACCACCGTGTGGTACTGGCCGATCTGGGTCACGCCGTCATAGACGGAGATGATCTGGCCCTCCACCTCCTGCTCCGGTGCCCGCGGCATGAAGTAGGGGCGCACCGGCTCCTCGGGAACCGGCAGCAGCCGATCGCCGTCGATCGCCTCGCGGGTGGTGGTGGCGAGCATCAGGGTGGCGGGATCCCCGGTCCGCTGCAGATCCGCCTGGCCCACGTGGATGGCCTCGTAGCCCAGCACCTCCTGGGTCTGGGGATCGACGTAGGGGCCGCCGGGCCGGAACACGTTGAAGCGGATCTGGGCGTCGTCCTCCACCTTGCGCACGTAGACCCGGTCCCCGGCGCCGGCAATGATGTGCTCGCCGACGCTGGCCACGATGTAGGGAGCGGCGTCGATCTCCTCCTGGCTCACCACCTGCGCGCCCACCAGGAACGGGCGGATGGTTTCCATGGGAATGGTGGGAATGGCGTCCTCCAGCGGCGAGGTGCGTATCCGCGGGGAGAGCTTCACCGTTCCGCCCCGCTGCAGCATCAGCCGCGGCTTGCCGTCCACGTACACCAGGGTCAGGACGTCGCCGGGATAGATGAGGTGCGGGTTGGCGATTTGGGGGTTGACCTGCCAAATTTCCGGCCAGAACCACGGGTAGCGGAGAAACTTGCCGCTGATGTCCCACAGGGTGTCCCCCTTCACCACCACGTAGCGGTCGGGGTGATCGGGCCGCAACTCCGGGGTGGCCGCCACCGCCAGGCCCACGCACAGCGCAAGTACCAAGCCAATCAGTCTCTTCATAGCTGGCGTTCCCTTAGATCTCCATGAACATGTCCGGCATCGCATGCCGCTCGCAGGGTCATTATCCGGGACCGAACACTCCGACGGGGGAGAACCGGGCCACACTTTTCCTATTTGTTATCCTGTAACCCACGGTTCGGGCCGCGCCCGCCCCCTCCCTCAAGGGGAACCCCGTCCGCCCTGGCGGGGTCTGACAGCGACACGATGCGATATCGCACCCGTGCACGGCAACAGCCCGACACCGATGTGACTTGCCCGGTTATAAGGGTAGACAGTTAAATATATACACCAAGTATATACACCAATTACACCAACGCTCGGCGGATTCCCATGTCCATACTTCACATTCTGCACTACCCCGACCCGCAGCTGCGCCTGGAGGCAAAGCCGGTGGAGCGGGTCGACGACTCGATCCGGCGCATCGTCGACGACATGCTCGAGACCATGTACGACGCACCGGGCATCGGGCTGGCCGCCAACCAGGTCAACATCCAGCAACGCATCCTGGTGGTGGACATCTCCGAGGAGAAGAACCAGCCGCTGTGTCTTATCAATCCGGAAATCCTGGCGGCGGAAGGGGTGGAACAGATGGAGGAGGGATGCCTCTCGGTGCCGGGCATCTACGAACCGGTGGAGCGGGCGGAGCGGATCCGGGTCCGGGCCCTGGATCGCGACGGCAACCCGTTCGAGCTGGACACCGACGGCCTGCTGGCGGTGTGCATTCAGCACGAGATGGATCACCTCGAGGGCAAGCTGTTCGTGGACTACCTCTCGCCGCTCAAGCGCCAGCGCATCCGCAAGAAGCTCGAGAAGGTCCGCCGGCAGACGCTCTAGTGTACTGCGCCACTCTTGGAGGCACTTTCAGAGCCCCCCGAAAGTGCCAGGACAAGGCGCAGTACACCAGCCCCGCGACGGGCGCCCCTGGGCGTCACGGCCCGGGCGCCGCCTCGTCGGCGTCATCGGCCTCGGCGAGCTTGCGGTAGAGAGTGCGCTCGCTCAGGCCCAGCTGCTCGGCCAGCTCCTTCTTGCTGCCGGGAAAGCGCGCCGCGGCCCAGCGCAGGTAGGCCTGCTCCAGATCCTCCAGGGGCAGAATCTGGCGGAACCGGGGCGGCAGGATCTCCGCCACCTCCCCCCCTTCGCAGACTTCCGGCAGGTGCTCCGGGCGGATCACCTCCCCGTCGGACAGCAGGGTGGCGCGCTCGAGGATGTTGCGCAGCTCCCGGATATTGCCCGGGAAGGCGTAACGCAACAGGCAGTTCATGGCGGCCGGTTCGAGCCGCAGGCGCCGGGCCGGCGCAATGCGCCGCAGCAGGGTATGCACCAGCAGCGGCAGGTCCTCGTGCCGCTCCCGCAGGGCGGGGAGATGAATCGGGAAAGTGCTGATGCGATAGAAGAGATCACGGCGGAAGGCCCCCTCGCTCACCATCTCCTTCAGGCCGCGGTGGGTGGCGCAGATGAGGCGGAAATCGGCATTCTGGGTCTCCACGTCACCCACCCGCCGATAGGTGCGCGTCTCCAGCAGGCGCAACAGCTTTACCTGCAGCCCCAGCGGGACATCCCCCACCTCGTCCAGGAACAGCGTCCCCCCGCGGGCCGCCTCCACCAGGCCGACCTTCTGGCTGTGGGCGCCGGTGAACGCCCCCCGCACATGGCCGAACAGCTCGCTCTCGAACAGCGACTCGGTCAGGCCGGAACACTCCACCGGTACGAAGGGCCCCTGGGAGCGCGGGCTGGCCAGGTGCACCGCCTTGGCCGCCAGCTCCTTGCCGGTCCCCGACTCCCCCTGCAGCAGCACCGCGGTTTCGCTGGGCGCGACCCGCTGAATCAGCTCCAGCATGCGGTTGAAGGCCTGCGAGCGCCCCACCAGCCCGGGACTGCCGGGCTCGGCGGCGAACCCCCGCACCCGCCGGTGCAGCTCGATGAAGAACTCCACCTCACCGTTCCCGCCCCGGATGGGCAGCGTCTCCACCTCGATATGCTCATGGCCGCGCGGGGTATGGTGAACGTGCAGCACCCGGTGCATCTGCCCGCTGCGCAGACTCTCCTTCAGCGGACAGTCCTCGCCCACCTGGTCGCAGGGACGATCATAGTGGTGCGACACCTCGTAACAGCAACGCCCCGCCACGGGCACATCATCCTGGTAGTCCCGCAGGTAGGTCTCATTCGCCGCCACCACCCGATAGTCGCGATCGAGCAGCACCATCGGTTCCGGAAAGGAGTCGAGGACGGCCTCGAGACCGGGGAGAGGAAGCGAGGGAGAAGCAATGACGTTCATGACGAACCCGCAATGCTGCCAAATATGGCAGGATTATGTCCCTTCTCTGACAAAATTGACAGCATTTCACCCTTTACACGGATAAAAAAGAGGGTCAAAGCCCAAGCCGCAACGTTCGCGACAGTACCGCCACGCCACGGGCTGTGAGAGCGGCAAGCCCTGGCATGTCATGGAAAAAAGCTTCTGTGACAATTTATTACAATTCATGCGGCGCACGTCAACCTGGAAATTTCCCTGTGGTTTTCATATGCATGACCGGATTCATAAAAAAGTTGGCACAAGGGTTGCTTTTGTAGTCCGGCAAGAGCAGCCGGATTTCGTGAACCGCCCACGGCACCTTGCGGCGGGTCGGATCACAAAGGCATGAAGCGCGGGTTTGTGATTGGCCGCATGATTCATACCCGCACGAAATTCAAGTGTATCAGAGACAGCGGAGATGCTGACATCTCCACCCCTTGACCGAGCGGAACCGAGAGCGAAGCCAACGCCATGTGCCTGGACAGCCTGACCATCGCCGGAATCCTGGCGAGCCTGACCATCACGCTGCTGCTGTTCGTCTTCGGACGCAAGGGAGCATGAGTTCCCGGGCTTGAGGGCCCGGGGTCTGACAGCAATCGAAGGAGCTTAGCCCCCTGTGCACTGGGGGGTCGGTAACGCAGCCCGCGAGGGCTACGGCACCGGAATCAGTGCAATCCTCCATCTGGCAGTCCCTATTTGCGCACCCACCCACTGGGTGCGTTTTTTTTTGCCTCTGCATCAGTATTCCCCGGTACCGTTCCCCAACTCCCAGGATCGGCGCGGAGAACTCCGGGACAGCGCCACGCAGCGGACCCGCCGTCAAAAAATCCGGGCGGGGCCGGGTCCCGGACAGCCTTCCGCGGCCTTGGCCCCTACGGAACCATGGCCCGGGGACCCCTGACGAACCCCGGCCCGCCACGCTCACGGCGCGGCCCCGGAACTCCGCGCACGGGAGAGCGCATGCACCGGCCACGGCGGCGCAGTACACTACTGCACTTCCATGCGCCAGCGCGGGCGCCGATACCCGATTCGACCGACTTCCCGGAGGACCCTTGCGCATCATCTTCGCCGGCACGCCCGAATTCGCGGCCACCTGCCTCCAGTCCCTGCTGGAATCACCCCACGAGGTCTGCGCCGTCTATACCCAGCCTGATCGCCCCGCGGGACGTGGACGCAAGCTGACCGCCAGCCCGGTCAAGGCCCTGGCCCTGGAACATGGCCTGCCCGTCTGCCAGCCTCCCACGCTGCGCGATCCCGACGCCCAGCGCGAGCTGGCGGCCTGGCAGGCGGATATCATGGTGGTGGTCGCCTACGGCCTGATCCTGCCCCAGGCGGTGCTGGACACCCCGCCACTGGGCTGCATCAACGTCCATGCCTCCCTGCTCCCACGGTGGCGTGGCGCGGCCCCCATCCAGCGCGCCATCCTCGCCGGCGACGCCGAGAGTGGCGTCACCATCATGCAGATGGAGGCCGGCCTCGACACCGGCCCGATGCTGCTGCGGGTCAGCTGTCCCATCGGCGCCGACGATACCGCCCAGACCCTGCACGACCGCCTCGCCGGCCTGGGTGCGCGGGCCCTGGTGGAGGCCCTTGCCGGCCTCGAGGCCGGCGCCCTCGCCGCCGAGACCCAGGACGAGGCACTGGCCAACTACGCCGCCAAGCTGGAGAAGTCCGAGGCGGAGATCCACTGGGGCCGCGGCGCCGCGGAGCTGGACCGCCAGATTCGCGCCTTCAATCCCTGGCCGGTGGCCTTCACCCGGCTCGGGGAGCGGAATCTCAGGATCTGGGAGGCCGAGCCGCGCCCGGGATCGTCCCCGGCGGCGCCGGGGACAGTCCTGGCGGCCGATCCCGACGGCATCGACGTGGCCACCGGTGAGGGCATCCTGCGGCTGAAGCGGCTGCAGCTGCCCGGCGGGCGGCCCCTGCCGGCGCGGGACTTCCTCAACGCCCAGCGCGGCGGCTTCGCCCCCGGCCTGCGCCTCGGCGCCGAATCCGCGTCCGGCGGGTGAAGCATCGTGAAGCCGTCCCTGACCACATGAACCTGCGCGCTCTGGCCGCCCGGGTGGTCAGCCAGGTCGCCACCCAGGGCCGTTCCCTGGACACGGTTCTGCCCCCGGCGTTGGGGCAGGTGCACGCACCCCGCGACCGCCCACTGCTGCAGCAGCTCTGCTACGGCACCCTGCGCTGGCAGCCGCGGCTGGCCTGGCTGGCGGACCGGCTGCTGAACCAGCCGCTGAAGGCGCGCGACGCGGAACTGGGCGCACTGCTGTGGGTCGGGATCTACCAGCTCGAGCACCTGCGCATCCCGGCCCACGCCGCCGTGGCGGAGACCGTCGAGGCGGCCCGCGCCCTCGGGCGGCCCTGGGCGACCCGCCTGGTCAATGCCGTATTGCGCGGCTACCAGCGCCGCGGCGCCGAGCTCAACCGCCGCGCCGACCGGGACCCCGTGGCGCGCCATGCCCACCCGGACTGGCTGCTGGAGCGGCTGCGCACGGATTGGCCCGGGGAGTGGGAGGCGGTCGTCGCGGCCAACAACCGCCAGCCGCCCATGACTCTGCGCATCAGCCGCCTGCACCACCCCGATCCCGCCGCCTACCTCGAACGGCTCGCCGCGGCCGGCCTCAATCCCCGTCCCGTCCCGGGACAGCCCTGGGCGGTGAGCATCGATCCCGTGGCCGAGGTCCGCAGCCTGCCGGGCTTCGATCGCGGCGAGGTGTCGGTCCAGGATGCCGCCGCCCAGCTGGCCGCCGATCTGCTCGAGGCGGCACCGGGCCAGCGGGTGCTCGACGCCTGCGCCGCCCCGGGGGGCAAGACCGCCCAGATCCTGGAACTCACCCCGGGACTGGCGGAGCTGGTGGCGCTCGACATCAGCGCCGAGCGCCTCGGACGGGTGCGGGAAAACCTCGACCGCCTCGGCCTCGGCTGCACGCTCTGCAGCGGGGATGCGGCCCACCCGGAGGGCTGGTGGGACGGGACACCCTTCGACCGCATCCTGCTCGATGCGCCCTGCTCGGCCACCGGGGTGATCCGCCGCCATCCCGATATCAAGCTCCTGCGCCGTCCCGCGGACATTCCGGAGCTGGCGCGCACCCAGGCCGCCATCCTCACCGCCCTGTGGCCCTTGCTCCGCCCCGGGGGTATGCTTGTCTACGCCACCTGCTCGGCGCTGGCCGCGGAAAACGAGCAGGTGGTTGAGGCCTTTCTCGCCACACATGGGGATGCCCGCGAGCGTCCCATCGCTGCCGGGTGGGGCCTTGCGCGTCCCGTGGGCCGTCAGATTCTTCCCGGGCAGGAGGACCGTGACGGGTTCTTCTATGCCCGGCTGGAGAAGCCGGCGGAACCCTGACCGGGCGCAACCACACGAGCGCACGAGCCCCGACATGCACGGCACCATCGCCCACTACCGCCACCTGACCACGCTGCTGACCCTGTGCCTGACCCTCGCGGCCACCACCGCGCTGGCGGCGGAGTTCAGGGTGCGCGAAGTCCGCTCCCAGCTGGTGGACGGGGTCTACCGCATGGATGCGGACCTGGACCTGGAGCTGGAAGGGGAGGTGCGCGACGCGCTGGTCAACGGCGTGCCCCTGATCCTCGGTGTCGAGATCGAGGTGGTGCAGCAGCGGCCCTGGCTGTGGGACCAGACCGTGGCCAGCCTGGAACAGCGCTACCAGCTGCGCCACCACGCCCTCAGCCGGCGCTACCTGGTGAAAAATCTCAATACCGGGGTACAGACCAGCCACACCCATCTGGAGGATGCGCTGGCCAGCGTGGAGCGCATCCGCGGACTGCCCCTGCTGGAACAGCCGCTGCTCGTTGCCGGCGACGAATACCACGGCCGGGTCCGGGTCCGGCTGCACACCGAGGCACTGCCCTCGCCACTGCGCCCCATGGCCTACCTGTCCCGGGACTGGCGCCTGAAGAGCGAGTGGGTCGAGTGGCCGCTGCAGCCTGGCCATGCGCCCTGAGCCCACCGTCAACGCACTGCTGAGCCAGCCCCCCCGGCGCCCGGGGCGCGCTTCCGCCTGGGCCATGTTCGGCCTGTTCCTGCTGCTGCTGGCCTCCCTGCTGCTGATGAGCAACGCCACGGAGAACTCCCAGCGCTTCGGCAACCTCTACTCCCTGCTGCTGCTGGTGAACGTGGTGGGCCTGGTCACGCTGGTGGCGCTGATCGCGGCCAACCTGGCGCGGATGCTGCGCCAGTACCGCCGCCGCGAGGCCGGCTCCCAGCTCACCGCCCGGCTGGTGCTCATCTTCATCCTCCTGTCGGTGGTGCCGGTCACCCTGGTCTACGCCTTCTCCCTGCAGTTCCTGCTGCGCGGCATCGACAGCTGGTTCGACGTGCGCGTGGAGCAGGCGCTGAACGACGCCCTGGAGCTCAGCCGCTCCTCCTTCGAGACCCGCATGCGCGAAGTGCTGCGCCAGACCACCGGCCTCACCGACGAGTTGGAGAGCGGCATCATGATGGGCGGCAGCCTGCGGGCCCTGGCGCTGGACGACATGCGCACCCGGGCCGGCGCCACCGAGCTGACGCTGATGGCCCGCAACGGCACCATCATCGCCACCAGCAGCGTGGAGACCACCCAGCTGGTCCCCAACACCCCGGGCGACGCCGTGCTGCTGCAGGTCCACCAGGGGCACACCTATGTCGGCCTCGATCCCATCGAGGGCGCCGGTCTCCACGTGCGGGTGGTGGTGGGCACCGACCCGGTGAGCCCGGGCGGGGAGACCTACGTGCTGCAGGCGCTCTACCCGGTGGCCGGGCGCATGAGCAACCTCGCCGACAGCGTCCAGACCGCCTTCGCCCAGTACCGCGAACTGGCGTTCATGCGCACGCCGCTGAAGTACAGCTTCACCCTCACCCTGTCCCTGGTCCTGCTGCTGACCCTGTTGATGGCCGTGTGGGTGGCCTTCTATTCCGCCCGGCGCCTGGTGGCGCCGGTGACCGATCTCGCCGAGGGAACCCGCGCGGTGGCCGCCGGCGACTACGACAAGCAGCTGCCCGCCGCCGGCTATGACGAGCTCGGCTTCCTGGTCAGCTCCTTCAACGAGATGACCCGCCGCATTTCCCGGGCCCAGGAGGAGGTGCGTCACAGCCAGCGCCAGGCCGAGAGCCAACGGGCCTACCTCGAGGCGGTGCTGGGCAGCCTCTCCTCGGGCGTGCTCACCCTGGACCGCCGCCACGTCCTGCGGACCAGCAACAAGGCCGCGGACCAGATTCTCGGCGCCGGGGTGCGCGCCTGCATGAAGCAGCCCTTCGCCGAACTCGGCGTGCGCCACCCCCACCTGCAGCAGTTCGTCGAAGTGCTGGAGCCGCGACTGCGCCGCGACAACCGCGAGTGGCGCGAGGAGGTGACCCTGTTCGGGGGCGGCGGCCGGCAGGTACTCATGTGCCAGGGCAGCGCCCTGCCGGGCTCCGGCTTCGTGGTGGTGTTCGACGACATCACCACCCTGATCCAGGCCCAGCGCAACGCCGCCTGGGGCGAGGTGGCCCGGCGCCTGGCGCACGAGATCAAGAATCCCCTCACCCCCATCCAGCTCTCCGCCGAACGCCTGCGGCACAAGTATCTCCGCAGCATGGAGGGCAACGATGCCGAGGTGCTCGACCGCCTCACCCACACCATCGTGCAGCAGGTGGAGGCGATGAAGGAGATGGTGAACGCCTTCTCCAACTACGCCCGCAGCCCGGCGCTGCAGCTCGAGCAGCTGCAGCTCAACGACCTGGTGCGGGAGATTCTCGAGCTCTACCGCGGCCCGGGCCGGCCGCTGGAGATCGAGACCGGGCTGGACCCCCGGCTGCCCGCCATCGAGGCCGACGCGGGACGCCTGCGCCAGGTACTGCACAACCTGCTCAGGAACGCCGAGGAGGCCGCCGGGGAGGCGACGGTGAAGGTGGAGATCGCCACCCGCTGCAGCGAGGAGACCGGCTGCCGGCACGTGGAGCTGCGGGTGGTGGATCACGGCCCGGGCATCCCCGAGGAGATTCTCGGCCAGCTGTTCGAACCCTATGTCACTACCAAGCCAAAGGGAACCGGGCTAGGATTGGCCATCGTGAAGAAGATTGTGGAAGAGCACGGCGGGGTCATCTGGGCCGAAAACCTGACCACGGGTGGCGTCTGCTTCGGCCTGCGCCTCCCGGTCCAGGCCGAGAACCGCGACGCGCTGTTGAACCACGGGGCCAGAACCGCCCCCGAATCCTGACCGGAAGCCGGAGAAGCATGAGCGCACCCCATATCCTAGTCGTCGACGACGAGCCGGACATCCGTACCCTGCTGCAGGAGATCCTGGCCGACGAGGGCTACCAGGTGGAATCCGCCGAGAACGGCGAGGCGGCGCGACGCGCACGTCGTTCCCGCAAGCCCGACCTGGTGCTGCTGGACATCTGGCTGCCGGACGTGGATGGCATCACCCTGCTGAAGGAGTGGCGCGGAGACAACGGCCTGGAGATGCCCGTCATCGTCATGTCCGGCCACGGGACCGTGGAGACCGCGGTCGAGGCCACCCGGCTCGGCGCCTACGACTTCCTGGAAAAGCCCCTGTCCCTGGCCAAGCTGCTGCTCACCGTGGAGCGGGCGCTGCAGGCGGAGAAGCTCGCCCGCGAGAACGTGGGCCTGCGCCGCCAGGTGCAGACCGTCTTCGAGCCGGTGGGCAAGAGCCAGCTGATGCAGGCGCTGCGCGAACAGGTGGAGCGCATCGCCCAGCACGACAGCCGCGTGCTCATCTCCGGCGAGGCGGGCAGCGGCAAGAAGACCCTGGCCCGCTACCTGCACCACTGCAGCGCACGCCGCGACGGCCCGTTCGTGGACGTGGGCGTGGCCATCATCGCCCGGGAGAACTCGGCGGTGGAGCTGTTCGGCAGCGAGGAGGGCGATGAGGTCCACTTCGGCCGTCTGGAACAGGCCAACGGCGGCGTGCTGTTCCTCGAGGACGTGGCCGACATGGATCCCGAGACCCAGGCCCGGCTGCTGAGCGCGGTGGAAACCCAGGCCTTTCGGCGGGTGGGCGGCACCGAGCCGGTCAAGGTGGACGTGCGCATCATCGCCGCCACCCACCGCAACCTGGAGCAGGAGGTCCGCGACGGCCGCTTCCGCGAGGATCTCTACTACCACCTCAACGTGGTCCCGCTGCGCATCCCGCCGCTGCGCGAACATGCCGAGGACGTGCCGGACCTGCTCAACTTCTACGTGGACCGGTTCGTGGATCACGACAACCTGCCCTACCGGCACTTCTCCCTGGCGGCCCAGAACCGGCTGCGCCTCTACAGCTGGCCCGGGAACGTCCTGGAGCTCAAGAACCTGGTGCAGCGGCTGCTGATTCTCGGCAGCGGCGACGAAATCGGGCTCGAGGAGGTGGAACAGGCCCTGGGCGAGGCCAGCCTGGCCGCGGGCGGACTGGCCGCCCCCGGGGTGCTGGACCTGCCCCTGCGCGAGGCGCGCGAGCTGTTCGAGAAGGCCTACTTCGAGCACCATCTGCAGGCCAGCGGCGGCAATGTCAGCCAGGTGGCGAAGCTCGCCGGGGTGGAGCGCACCCACCTCTACCGCAAGCTCAAGGCCCTGGGGATCGACCCGCGCCAGGTGGGCGGCGGCAAGTAAGGCTGGCCGGTGTCCCGCGCCACTCCCGGAAACGCGGGGCACATGGGGTAACGGCCTGACGGCCGCGCGCGTACTGCTCAGCCCCTGGAGGCGCATTCAGCGAACCGTTGCGGTGTCTGCCGCCAGGCACGGGCCACCAGGGGCGAAGCAGTACACTAGAAGGGACTGCCATGAAGATCATCATTCTGGGCGCCGGCCAGGTGGGCTCCTCGGTCGCCGCGAACCTGGCCACCGAGGCCAACGACGTCACTGTCGTGGACACCAACGCCAACCTGCTGCGCGACCTGCAGGACCGCCTCGACATCCGCACCGTCAGCGGCCGCGGCTCCCATCCGGAGGTGCTGCGCCAGGCGGGCGCCGAGGATGCCGACATGATCCTCGCCGTCACCAATTCCGACGAGACCAACATGGTGGCCTGCCAGGTGGCCTGGAGCCTGTTCCACACCCCCACCAAGGTGGCGCGGGTGCGCGCCCAGGCCTACCTCGACGAACCGGTCCTGTTCTCCAACCAGGCACTGCCCATCGACGTGCTCATCAGCCCCGAGCAGCTGGTGACCGACTACGTGCAGCGCCTCATCGAACACCCGGGCGCCCTGCAGGTGCTGGACTTCGCCGAGGGCCGGCTGCAGCTGGTGGCCGTGCGCGCCTACCACGGCGGCCCCCTGGTGGGCCATGCGCTGCGCACCCTGCGCGATCACATGCCCCTCATCGATACCCGCGTGGCGGCGGTATTCCGGCGCGGCCGGCCCATCATCCCCGAGGGCACCACGGTCATCGAGGCCGATGACGAGGTCTTCTTCATCGCCGCGCGCAAGCACATCCGCAAGGTGATGGGGGAGTTGCAGCGGCTGGAACGCCCCTACAAGCGCATCATCATCGCCGGCGCCGGCAACATCGGCCGGCGCCTGGCCCGCGCCCTGGAGAGCCGCTTCCACGTCATGCTCATCGAGCAGGACAACGAACAGGCCCGCACCGCCTCCGAGACGCTCGACCGCAGCATCGTGCTGTGGGGCGACGCGGCCGACCGCGACCTGCTGCTGGACGAGAACATCGAGGACACCGACGTCTTCTGCGCGGTGACCAACGACGACGAGGCCAACATCATCTCCGCCCTGCAGGCCAAGCGGCTCGGCGCGCGCAAGGCCATGGCGCTCATCAACCGCACCGCCTACGTCGACCTGGTGGAGAGCGGCTCCATCGACATCGCCATCTCCCCCCAGCAGGCCACCATCGGCAGCCTGCTCACCCATATCCGCCGCGGCGACATCGTCAAGGTGCACAGCCTGCGCCGCGGGGCCGCGGAAGCCATCGAGGCGGTGGCCCACGGCGATCCGCGCAGCTCACGGGTGGTGGGCCGGGCCATCGACGAGATCAAGCTGCCGCCGGGCACCACCATCGGCGCCATCGTGCGCGGCGAAGAGGTGATCATGGCCCACCATGACACGATCATCGAGGCGGAGGACCACATCATCCTGTTCCTGGTGGACAAGAAGCGCATCAAGGAAGTGGAGCGCCTGTTCCAGGTCGGGTTCCAGTTCATATGAGAATAGTCACGAGTACCTAGTCGCGAGTAGCTAGGAACCACGCAACCCGATACTCGATACTCGGAACTATCCTAAATGCACTACCGCGTCATCCTCCGCATCCTCGGTCTGCTGCTGATGATCTTCAGCACCACCATGCTGCCGTCGGTGGCGGTGTCCTGGTGGTACGGCGACGGGGCCGCGGCCGCGTTCCTGCAGGGTTTCGCCCTGACCCTGGCCACGGGGCTGGTGCTGTGGCTGCCGGTGGCGCGCCATCGCGGCGAACTGCGCATCCGCGACGGCTTCCTCATCGTGGTGCTGTTCTGGAGCGTGCTGGGGAGCTTCGGCGCCCTGCCGCTGATGCTGGGACAGGATCCCCACATGAGCCTGACCGACGCGGTGTTCGAGTCCATCTCCGGGCTCACCACCACCGGCGCCACGGTCATCGTCGGGCTGGACCAGCTGCCCCAGTCCATCCTCTACTACCGCCAGCAGCTGCAGTGGCTGGGCGGCATGGGCATCATCGTGCTGGCGGTCGCCATCCTGCCCATGCTCGGCATCGGCGGCATGCAGCTCTACCGCGCCGAGATGCCCGGCCCGGTCAAGGACAGCAAGCTCACCCCGCGCATCGCCGAGACCGCCAAGGCGCTGTGGTACATCTACCTCAGCCTCACGGTGCTCTGCGCCCTGGCCTACTGGGCGGCGGGAATGAGCCTGTTCGACGCCATCGGCCACAGCTTCTCCACCGTCGCCATCGGCGGCTTCTCCACCCACGACGCCAGCATGGGCCACTTCAACAGCGCCCTGATGGAGATGATCGCGGTGGTGTTCATCCTGCTCTCGGGCGCCAACTTCGCCCTGCACTTCACCGCCTGGCGCCACCGCACCCTGACCGGCTACTGGCGCGACCCGGAGTTCCGCGCCTACCTGTTCATCCTGGCCGCCGCCGCCCTGGTCGCCACCGTCTATCTCTACCTCAGCGGCACCTTCGCCAGCTTCGGCAGCGCCCTGCACCACGGCATCTTCCAGGCGGTCTCCATCGGCACCACCACCGGCTTCACCACCGCCGACTACTTCAACTGGCCCGGCTTCCTGCCGGTGATGCTGCTGTTCATGAGCTTCATCGGCGGCTGCGCGGCCTCCACCGCCGGCGGCATGAAGGTCATCCGCGTGCTGCTGCTGTTCCGCCAGGGCGCCCGGGAGATCCGCCGCCTGATCCACCCCACCGCCATGATTCCCATCAAGCTCGGCGGCAAGGTGCTGCCCGACCGGGTGATGGATGCGGTGTGGGGCTTCTTCGCCGCCTACGTGGCCGCCTACACCCTGATGCTGCTCATCCTCATGGCCACCGGCCTCGACCAGATCACCGCCTTCTCGGCCGTGGCCGCCTGCATGAACAACATGGGTCCGGGGCTCGGCGAGGTGGGAGCCCACTACGGGGAGCTGAACAACGTGGCCAAGTGGGTGCTCTGCTTTGCCATGCTGCTGGGGCGGCTCGAGGTGTTCAGCATCCTGGTGCTGCTGACTCCCGCCTTCTGGCGCCGTTGACCGGCCCATGCCCATCGCGGTCACCCCCCCCCATGACATAGAGCGCTGGGCACGCTACCGCTTGATCCTGCGTGTTCTGGGCCAGCTGCTCATGGCGCTGAGCCTGGCGCTCATCATCCCCATGGCCATCTCCATCGGCTATGGCGACGGCGAGCTGGCGCACTTCCTCACCGCCTTCGGCCTGACCTTCGGCGCCGGCGCTATCCTGTGGCTCGCCGGTCGCGGGGTCACCGCCGAGCTGCGCACCCGTGACGGCTTCCTGGTGGTCAGCCTGTTCTGGCTGGTGCTCGGGGCGCTGAGCGGGCTGCCGTTCATCCTCGGGCCCCACCTCTCCTTCACCGACTCCCTGTTCGAGGCCGTCTCCGCCTTCACCACCACCGGCGCCACGGTCATTGTCGGCCTCGACCGGCTGCCGGCCTCCATCCTCTGGTACCGCCAGCAACTCCAGTGGCTCGGCGGCATGGGCATCATCGTGCTCGGGGTGGCGGTGCTGCCCATGCTCGGTATCGGCGGCATGCAGCTCTACCGCGCCGAGACCCCGGGCCCGATGAAGGACGAGAAGCTGGCCCCGCGCATCGCCGACACCGCCCGCTTCCTGTGGCTGCTCTATCTGGGCCTGACGCTCGGCTGCGCGGCCGGCTACCGGCTGGCCGGCATGAGCCTGTTCGATGCCATCGGCCACAGCTTCGCCACCGTCTCCACCGGCGGCTTCTCCACCCACGACGCCAGCATGGCCTATTTCCACAGCCCCCTGGCGGAGACCGTGGCCATCGTCTTCATGCTGCTCGGGGGCATGAATTTCGCCGTCCACTACCAGGTGGTGCGCGGCCGCGACCCACGCGCCTGGCTGCGGGACGTGGAGGTGCGCACCTTCGTCTCGGTGACGGCCGCCGTCACCGCCGCCACCGCCCTGACCCTGTGGCTGCGCGGCGCCTATCCCGATCCCGTCACGGCCCTGCGCGATGCCGCCTTCCAGGTGGCCTCGGTCATCACCAGCACCGGCTTCACCACCACCGACTTCTCCCTCTGGCCCCTGTTCCTGCCCCTGCTGCTGATGCTCATCAGCTTCGTGGGCGGCTGCGGCGGCTCCACCGCCGGGGGCATGAAGGTCATGCGCTTCGTGCTGCTGTTCCAGCAGAGCCGGCGCGAGGTGCGCCGCCTCATCTACCCCCGCGCCATCGTGCCGGTGAAGATTGGCGGCCGGGTGGTGGACCAGCGCATCATACGCTCGGTGTGGGGCTTCTTCGCCGTCTACATGACCCTGTTCGTGCTGCTGATGCTGGGCCTGATGGCCACCGGCCTCGACCAGGTGACCGCCTTCGGCGCCATCGCCACCTGCATGAACAACCTCGGTCCCGGACTGGGCGAGGTGGCCAGAAACTTCACCACCGTCAACCCGGTGGCGAAGTGGCTGTGCACCCTGGCCATGCTGCTGGGCCGGCTGGAGATCTTCACCCTGCTGGTGCTGCTCAGCCCCGCCTACTGGCGCCGCTGAGGAGCCCTGTCCGCAATCACGGAGCGCCGCCATGACCGATCCCGGATTCATCGCCAAGTGGGACCAGCGCTACGCCGAAGCCCGCCAGCTGCCCGATCCGGTCCGGGTGCTGAGCGACAACCTCCACCTGCTCCCGGCCGCGGGGACCGCCCTGGATCTCGGCTGCGGGCTCGGCGCCAACGCCCTGCTGCTGGCCGGGCGCGGACTGGAGACCCGGGCCTGGGACATCTCCCCGGTGGCCATCGAGCGGCTGCGGGAGTTCGCCGGCAACCGCGGCCTGGTGGTGCACGGGGAGGTGCGCGACGTCGAGGCCCGCCCCCCCGTGCCGGAGAGCTTCGATGTCATCGTCGCCGCCCACTTTCTCGAGCGCGGCCTCGCCCCCGCCCTGATGGCCGCCCTGCGTCCCGGCGGTGTGCTGTTCTACGAGACCTGGACCCGCACCCGGGTGGATGACACCGGCCCCGCCAGCGAAGCCTTCCGGCTGGCGGACAACGAGTTGCTGGAGCTGTTCCGCCCCCTGCGCCTGCTCGCCTACCGGGAGGAGGGGCGGGTGGGCGACCTGAGCCGGGGCTTCCGCAACAAGGCCCAGCTGGTGGCCCTGCGGCCCCCGGAATGACCCGGAGCGGGAACTCCCGCCGTCAATAGGACTCCGAAAGGATCACCACGGAGTCACGAAGGACACGGAGAAAAGGCGAAGAGTCGTTTACTAACCGCAGATTATCTTTAGATTGACGTGGATTCGATTCTTCCCCAGGCCCGGCCGGCTACAGCGTGTCTGAGCCATAGCCACCTAGCAGCCTGTCCCACTCGGCTCGCTACGATCGCTCAAGTCCGACAGGCTGCTAGCGTGCGCGAAGCCCGGGAGAACGCTCGAGAAACATTCCCTGCAGCGATCACGCAGGGTGTGACCGGGGCGATCCAGACAGCGACGAGCCAATCAACGTCAATCAACGTAAATCTGCGGTTTGATGTCTTTATCTCCGTGTCCTTCGTGACTCCGTGGTGATCCTTGGTCTGTGATGGAGAGACTGCCGTGTCGGTGATTGAGAACTTCGAGAAGATGCTGGCCGCGGGCCAGGACAGCGCGCTGCTGCGCTACGGCCTGGGCAGCGCCTATCTCCAGGCCGGCGACGCCGCCCGCGCCGCGGAGCACCTGGCCAGGGCGGTGGAGCAGGATCCCGCCTATTCGGCCGCCTGGAAGGCCTACGGGAAGGCACTGGCCGGGGACGGGCGGAACGACGCCGCGGCCGCGGCCTACGAGCGCGGCATCGCCGTCGCCGAGGAGCGCGGCGACATCCAGGCCGCCAAGGAGATGAAGGTGTTCCTCACGCGGTTGCGGAAGCCGGCGGGTGGCGAATGAAGTGAACCGACATCAAATGATCCTCATGGTGTCGGCTTGAATCCCATCGGGCGGAAGCCGATGCGCACGGCTATGACGCCCGGGAAGGTCAGTACCAGCGGGACTCTCCCTCCGGGCGGCTCTTGAAGCGCTTGTAGCTCCACAGGTACTGGGCCGGCAGGCGCCGGACCCACGCCTCCACCCCGGCGTTCACCGCCGCCACCGACCGGTTCAGATCGGCAGCGGAAACCTCCGCGGGTGCCGGCGTGAAGTTGAGACGGAAACCCCGTCCGCGGGGCAGCCGCTCCGGCACGCAGATGAGGACCGCGGCGCCGCTGCGGCTGGCAAGACGCGACACCAGCACCATGGTCTTGGCCGGGTGACCGAAGAAGGGGGCGAACACGCCAGCGCCGCGGCCCGGGTCCTGGTCCGGCAGGATGCCCACCGTCTCCCCCCGCTCCAGCGCCCGGTAGAGAGAGCGCACGCCGCTGGCATCGGTGGGCATGAGGGTGGCGCCGGTGCGCTCGCGCGCGGTCCGCACCAGGGCATCGAGACCGGGAACGCGCAGCGGCCGGTAGAGGGCGGTCACCGGATAGTGCCTGGCCACGTAGAGGGAACCCAGTTCCCAGGCCCCCAGGTGCGGACTGAGGAAGATGATCCCGCGCCCGGCCGCCATGGCCGCCTCCAGCAGCTCCCAGCCGCGCACCTCGCGCACCCGGGCCAGCAACCGCTCCGGCCGCCACAGCCACATCGCGCCCAGCTCCGCGAAGGTCCGGCCGGTTTCCACCAGGCTGGCCCGCGCCAGCCGGTCGCGCTCCCGCGCCGGGAGCTCCGGCAGGCAGCGCTCCAGGTTGATCCGGGTGATCCGGCCCATATCCCCATGAAGCTGGCCGAGCAGCCAGCCCAGGGTGGAACCCACCCCCTGCGCCAGCCGCAGGGGCAGGGCGGCCAGCAGATGCAGCGATGCGTTGATGAGAAGGGCCTTCATGCCGTCAGACAGTGATCATCCCTGATGGGCCGATGAAGTCTCCGCCGGCGCGGAGGAGGGCCCCCGCGCAGCGGGGATCCGACCGCCGGCGGGGCGGCAGGGCAGGGTTCCGCAACTCGGTCCCGACACGGCTCAGTCCTCCATCTCCGCGGAGTAGTCGGTGTCCAGCACGGCCCGTGCACGGGCCGCGTCCTCCGGCCGCACCTGGAGCTTTATGCCCCCCACGGCGATGCTGTAGAGCCAGTCGGTCTGCACCAGGTGCTCGTCGGCCAGCCAGGCGTCGATGCCCTCCGCCCGGAGCCGTCCCAGGGCGATGTGGGCATCGGTCATGAGATCGAAGGTCGCCACCGTCAGCAGTCCCATCCGGACCTCAGGCGCTGCGGCGCAGTCCCGTGCGTGGCGCCGCCTCCATGCCGTCGCCGGGGATGCCCTCCGGCGTCACCATCAGGGGCCGCATGGCGGTCAGCAGGCTGCGGAACAGGACCCGGTTGTCGTGCTCCTCCCGGGCCAGGAGCTGCTTCATGTGGGCGCGCTGGGTGGGCATGCTGAAGCAGGCGGGGCAGTTGTCGTGGATGACCGGCAGCGGCGCCTCGGCGGCGAAGGCGGCGGTCTGGCGCTCGCGCACGTAGACCAGCGGCCGGATGACGCGCAGGTCGCCGGCATCGTTGCGGTAATGGGCCTTCATGGTCTGCAGCCGGCCGCCATGGAAGGCGGACATCAGGAAGCTCTCCGCCAGGTCGTCCAGGTGCTGGGCCAGGGCCAGGACGTTGTAGCCCTCCTCGCGGCAGGCCGTGTAGAGGATGCCGCGCTTCATGCGTGCGCAGTAGGCGCAGAAGGAGTCGCCCTGCAGCCGGGTTCGCGCCTCCTCGGCAATGGGCTGTTCCCGGTAGAGGTAGGGCACGCCCATCTCCGCCAGGATCGCCTTCAGCCGGCCCGGCTCGAAGCCCTCGATCTGCGGATCCACCGTCGCCGCCGCCACCTCGAAGCGCACCGGCGCATGGCGCTGCAGGTGCAGCAGCACGTGCAGCAGGGTAAGGGAGTCCTTACCTCCGGAGAGGCCGAGCAGGATCCGATCCCCGTCCCGGATCATCCGGTAATCGGCGATGGCCCGCCCCACCAGGCGCAGCAGGCTCTTGGGCGGGCGGATATAGACAGGGTGTTCACTCATCGCAGCTGACGGACACTGGGAGGCGGTGGAATATCCGCTACTTTAACAGAAACAGTTGAGCCGGGCTTTTCATTGATACATCCATCAAATAATCTTATTGCTTCATAAGCGGAAACAGACAGGCCGGACCACCGGCCGGGAAGAGAGACTGCCATGACCGAACACCATCTGAAGAATCTCACCTCCCAGCAGGCCTGGAAGCTGCTGGAGGAGGATCACCGCGCGGTGCTCATCGACATCCGTTCCACGATGGAGTACCTGTTCGTGGGCCATCCCAAGGGCTCTGTGCACGTGCCCTGGATCGACGAACCGGACTGGACCGTGAATCCCCATTTCGTCACCGAGGTGCGCAAGGTGCTGCTCGGCGGCGTGGTGTGCGAAATGGACGAGGGCTGCGCCCCGGTCATTCTCATCTGCCGCAGCGGCAAGCGCTCGAAGGAGGCCGGCAAGGCGCTCATCGAGGCGGGTTTCCCGGCCGTCTTCCACGTGGACGAGGGCTTCGAGGGCGAGCTGGACGAGCAGCACCACCGCAGCACGCTCGGCGGCTGGCGCTACCACGGCCTGCCGTGGGAGCAGTGCTGATGGTTCGCGTGAGGCGTGAAGGGTGATGAGTGAGGTGCCGGAGCAAAGCTCCGGCACCGTTCTCATCAGTTGTTGAACCGATCGCCGAAGAGATCGCCGAGGCCGCCGATGACCGAGCCCTCGCCCTTGCCGCCGCCGTGCTGGGGGGCGTTGGCGAGCATGCGCCCGGCCAGCCGCGAGAAGGGCAGCGACTGGAGCCAAACCTTGCCGGGGCCGCGCAGCACGGCGAAGAAGATGCCTTCGCCGCCGAACAGGGCCGACTTGATGCCGCCCACCTGCTGGATGTCGAACTCCACCTGCCCCTCGTAGGCCACCACGCAGCCGGTGTCCACGTGCAGTACCTCGCCCGGACCCAGTACCCGCTCCACCACCGTGCCGCCGGCATGGACGAACACCAGCCCGTCCCCCTCCAGCTTCTGCATGATGAAGCCCTCACCGCCGAACAGGCCGGTGAGGATCTTCCGCTGGAACTGGATGCCGATGGAAACCCCGCGCGCGGCGCACAGGAAGCTGTCCTTCTGGCACACCAGCAGCCCGCCCACGTTCACCAGCGACACCGGGATGATGTTGCCGGGGTAGGGGGCGGCGAAGGCCACGTGGGCCTTGCCCTGACCGGTGTGGGTGAAGACCGTGGTGAACAGGCTCTCGCCGGTGAGCAGCCGCTTGCCCGCCCCCATGAGCTTGCCCATGAAGGAGCCGTCGCCGGAGCTGGAGCCGTCGCCGAAGACGCTCTCCATCTGGATGGAGGGCGCCTTGTACATCATCGCCCCGGCCTCGGCCACGGCGCTCTCGCCCGGGTCAAGCTCCACCTCCACGTACTGCATCTCGTGGCCCATGATGCGGAAATCGATTTCGTCGGCGCCGCGAACCGTGGGCGGCGGCGGCGCGACCGCCGGGGCCGCCGCGCCGGAGAGCTCGCCCACCTGACGGATGGGCAGCCACTCGGCGAACCCCTCCCGCCATACATGACCCTCCGGCCGTGACGCCGCCTGGGCCCGTGCCCGGGCGTCGTCCAGGGGTCCGATCTGGTCGCCGTCATAGCTGAAATACCACTGCGCCATGCACTCCCTCCTTGTCGGTAAAACCTTCAGTCTGCAGCCGCGTCAGGGCGGGACAGGATTCGCTCCACCTCCGCGGGGCCCAGGCCGAGAGCCGCGGCCAGGCGCCCGAACCAGGCGCGCTCCGCCTCCGTGTCCACCTCGACGGCCAGCGCAGCCGTCAGGTAGAGGATCTCGGCCAGCTCCCGCCGCTCGCCGACCGCGGCCCCCAGCTGCTCCGGGGTGACCGGCGCGGCGAACTCCCGCTCCAGGAAGGCGCGCTCCTCGGCGCTCAGCGCGTGGCTGCCGAAACGGGCCAGGATCCGACTCCGCTCCCCGGCGTCGATGACCCCGTCGGCGGCGGCCGCCCCGATCATGGCCCGCACCAGCAGGGCGGCCTCCTCCCGCCTGCCCGGCCGGGCGGGCGGGGGCGGCGGCCGGGCGCCCGGTGGAGGAGGGGGAGGCGCCGCCCTGCCGGGCGGCGGCGGGGGCGGCGGCACATTACCGGCGCCCGGCGGGGCCGGAGCGCCGCCCGGGGGAGGAGGCGGACCGCCGGCGGCGGCGCCCGGCGCCGCGTCCCGGCCCCGGGCATAGTGCTCGTAGGCGGCGATCGCCACCCCCAGCAGCCCCATGCCCACGGCCGCCTTGCCGCCCAGCCGCGCCGCGGAACCCCCGGCTCCGCGCAGTCCCTGGCTCAACAACCCGCCCAACAGCTTTTCCGCGTCGAACATCTCCATGCTCCCGAGCTTCACAGTACGCCGTATATTACCGCCCGAGTCCGTTCCCGTTGTCGCCCTGATGTGCAATCCTTGCCGCAGGACCCGGTGTAGCGCCCGCCCGTCCCGAACCCGACCCAGGCCGCCGAAGCACCCGCCATGCCGGAGACCACACACAGAAGCGCGGTGGCCATCCTGCCGCCGGAAGCCTGCTGGCCACCCATCGAGGCCATCCGCGCGGTCCATGATCGCCACTTCCGGCGCTGGATGCCCCACATCAACCTGATTTACCCCTTCGCGCCGGAGCCCCTCCTGCCCGGGCTGGCCGACCGTCTCGCGGTGGCGGTCGCAGCGATTACACCATTTCCCGTACAGCTGGAGCGGTTTAGCCTGTTCCGCCACCGCCATGGCCGCTGCACCCTGTGGCTGGCGCCGGAGCCGGCCACCGCCCTGGTGCGCCTGCAGGCCGCCCTCGTCCGGGCCGTTCCCGGTTACGGCGAACGCCGCCCCGGCACGTTCCGCCCTCACCTCAGCGTGGGCCAGGCCCCGGCGGGGCGGGCGGAAACGCTGCTCGCGGCGCTGCAGGCGGACTGGCCGCCCCTGGCGTTCACCGTGACGGAGATCAGCATCATCTGCCGGGGTGAACCGCCGGAGGACCGCTTCCGGATCAGCCATTCGATCCGGCTGGGCGGCCCGGCCTGAGCAACACGGCCCTCGGGCGGCGCCTCAGCCCCCGGTGGTGGAGGCCGACTGCGCCGGCCCCGGACAGGGAGCCTCCGGCGGCGTCTGACCCCGGCGCCTGGCCTCCGCCTCCACGAACACCCGGCGCACGCCGGGGAAGGAGGCCTTGATGTCGCGATCGAGGGCGCAGATGGACGTCTCCAGCGCCGCGGCGGGCAGATCGTCGGCGAAATCGACGCTGATGTTGACCAGGACGAACTCCGGGCCCATGTGCAGGGTGAGCACTTCGTTCACGTGCTCCACGCCCGGACGCAGGCGCACCAGGGCGCGGATGCCGTCCACCACCCGGCGGTTCGCACTCTCCCCGATGAGCAGTCCGTGGGTTTCCCATGCCAGCCAGGCGGCCGTCCCGCCCAGAATCAGGCCGATGATCACGGAAGCCGCCCCGTCCCACAGCGGATTGCCGGTCACCTGGGCCAGCAGTATGCCGAAAAAGGCCACCAGCAGACCGAGCATGGCGGCGGAATCCTCGAACAGCACCACGAACAGGGAGGGGTCCTTGCCCCGCTGCACCGCCTCGATGTAGCCCCACTTGCCCTTGCCGCGCCTGAACTCGCGCAGGGCGAACGCCCAGGCGCCGCCCTCGAACAGCAGCGCCAGGCCCAGCACCACGTAGTTCACCAGCGGATTCTCCACCGCTACCGGGCGAAGCATGTGCTGCACCCCCTCGTAGAGGGAGACGCCGGCGCCCACCGCGAAGATGAGAATGGCCACCACGAAGCTCCAGAAGTAGACCTCCTTGCCGTGACCGAAGGGGAAACGGGCGTCGGCAGGCCGGGCGGCGCGGCGCGGCGCAGGCCATGGAGCAGCAGGACCTGGTTGCCCGTATCCACCACGGAGTGGATCCCCTCCGAGAGCATGGCCGAACTGCCCGTGACACCGGCGGCCACGAACTTGGTCAGGGCAATCAGGCCGTTGCCCGTCAGGGCGGCGAGAATGACCTTCTTCGACGAACCTGCCATGGTCCGGGTCTCCGGGAGCGGGGAAACAGGACCGCCATTGTAGCGGACCACAGCCCAGCGGGCTCCACTCACCCCTCACCCCTCACCCCTCACCCCTTGTCCCTTGTCCCTTGTCCCTTGTCCCTTGTCCCTTGTCCAACAATACCCATATTTGATTTGTGTCATTGTTTTGTGAACTGGTTCACATAAAACTCACCCGGTCGGCATTGCGCCGACCTTGCGGCACAAGGCATGGAAAGCGCGTTTCCGTGCCGCGCACACCTATCCAGGGGGCGCATGGTGGCCCCGAAACGACTCGAGGGAGGTCGTAGATGAAGCTTGCAAAGAATTCCTGTGTGATGGCCGTGGCCGCTGGCCTGGCCCTGATGAGCTCCGGCGTCCTGGCCGTGGAGGCGGGCAACATCCTGGTCCGTGCGGGTGCGGCCCATGTCTCCCCCAACACCAGCAGCGAAGATTTCAAGGACAGCGACGGCGACCCCACCGGCATCAAGGTGGACGTGGGCAGCAACACCCAGCTCGGTCTCAACTTCACCTACATGGTGACCGACAACATCGGTGTCGAGCTCCTGGCCGCCACCCCCTTCAAGCACTCCATCAAGGGCGCCGGCACCCTGTCGGGCGCCGGTACCATCGGCGAGACCAAGCACCTCCCACCGACCGTGACCGTGCAGTACCACATCAATCCCCAGGGAGCCGTGCGGCCCTACGTGGGCGCGGGCATCAACTACACCACATTCTTCGAAACCAAGGGCAAGGGGGCACTGGCGGGTACCGACATCTCCCTCGACGACTCCTGGGGCCTGGCCGGCGTGGCGGGCGTGGATGTTGATCTCGGCAGCGGCTTCTTCCTGAACGGCGCCGCCTATTACGCCGACATCAACACCGACGCCAACGTCGGCAACGGCACCTACCAGGGTGAGGTGGAGATCGATCCCTGGGTCTTCATGGTGGGCGTCGGCACCAGCTTCTGAGCGGACGTTACCCCGCTCGACACCGCGCGGGTGGGTGCCGTCATCCCGGCCCCACCCGCACCGTACCGGCAGGGCCGGGAGATCCCCGCCCTGCCCGGTTCCGGTACCTGCTCCGGCCGGCTCACCTCCGGCCCAGGCCGAATACGCGTACCCGGCGGCACCACGGCGGCGCCCCGCTGAGGGGGAGCTCCGGGCAGCCCCGCAGCAGCTCCCCGCTGCGGGTCGAGAACCCGTGCGCCAGCCCCGCCCCCTTGCGGGAGGCGACAGCGCTCCATGCCACCGGCCAGACCGCATCCGACCGGCGGCGGCGCAACAGGTGCTATTACGCGAATCCTCGCGTTAGTATCCGTTCATGACCCAGCTGGAACTCTTCCTCGATCTCGGACTGGCGCTGGCCATCGGCCTGCTCATCGGCGTGGAGCGGGGCTGGAAGACCCGCGAGGCGGAGGAGGGCGGACGCTTCGCCGGCCTGCGCACCTTCGGCCTCATCGGGCTGCTGGGCGGCGTGTGGGGGCTCATCGCCCGCGAGGTGGACCCCGTTCTGCTCGGCTTCGCCCTGCTCGGCTTCACCGGGCTGATGGGCCTGGGCTACTACCTCGGCGTCCAGCGCGACCGGGATTACGGCTTCACCACCGAGGCCGCCGCCCTGGTGGCCTTCGCCCTGGGAGCGCTGGTGCAGCTGGGCCATCCCGCGGCGGCGGCCGCCATGGCGGTGGTGACGGTCACCCTGCTGAGCTTCAAGGTGGTGGTGCACGGCTGGCTGCGGCGGCTGGAGCCCCAGGAACTCCACGCGACCCTGCAGCTGCTGCTGATCTCGGTGGTGCTGCTCCCCATCCTGCCCGACCGGGGCTACGGCCCGTGGCAGGCGCTCAATCCCTACATCATCTGGTGGATGGTGGTGCTCATCGCCGCCATCTCCCTGTTCGGCTACTTCGCCGTGAAGATCGCCGGACCGGACCGCGGCATCCTCTTCACCTCCGCCTTCGGCGGGCTGGCCGCCTCCACCGCGGTGACCCTGAGCCTGGCGCGCATGGGGCGGGAGAACGCCGACCTGCAGCCCCTGCTGGCCGCCGGGGTGCTGCTCGCGTCCAGCACCATGTTCCCGCGGCTGCTGCTGGTGGTGGCCGCCGTGAACCCGGCGTTACTGCCCACGCTGCTGGTGCCCGTGGGCGTCATGGCGCTGGTGGGCTACGTCGCCGCCCTGCTGCTGTGGCGCAACGCCACACGGCTGCCGGCCCGGGTGCGCCTCGCCCACCCCTTCGAGCTGGCCACGGCGATGAAATTCGGCGCCGTGCTGGCGCTGGTGATGCTGCTCTCGGTGGCCCTGCGGGAATGGTACGGCGATCTCGGCGTCTACCTGCTCGCCGCGGCCTCCGGCATCGCCGATGTGGACGCCATCACCCTGTCGCTGGCCGGCATGGTGCCCGGGACCCTGCTGGCGGGTGTGGCGGCCTACGGCATCGTGATCGCCGCCCTGGTGAACACGACGGTGAAGGGCCTGCTGGTGGTGTTCATCGCCGGCGGCAGCATGGCCCGGCGCACCGCCCTGGCCGTGACCGCGGTGGTGCTCTCCGGCATGATCGCCACCCTGGCCACCGCCCCCATGGCGGGGTGAGGAGTGAGTCAGTAGCCAGTTGCCAGTTTTCAGTTGCCGGTGGCGGAGTAGACAACCCCTCGGTCCGGGGGGTGAAGCGGCCCGCGGCGGGGCGCTACAATCCACGAAACTCACCCCTGATTCACCATCCCCCACAGGCCGCGCCATGAGAGAAGCCACCCCGAGGACCATCCACCGCAAGGACTACACTCCGCCCCCCTATTTCGTGGAGCATGTCGATCTCGGCTTCGAGCTGGGCGACCCGGTCACCCGGGTGGAGGCGCGCCTGACCCTGCGGCGCAATCCCGCGCTGCCGCCGGGGCCGCTGGTGCTGGACGGCCAGGAGCTGGAGCTGAAGCGGGTGGCGGTGGACGGCCGCGAGCTCGCCCCCCACGAGTACACCCTCACCGAGGATCACCTCGACCTGGGCATCCTGCCGGAGCGCTGCACGGTGGAGACGAGCGTGGAGATCCGACCCGGCGAGAACACCTCGCTGGAGGGGCTCTACCTCTCCAGCGGGAACTTCTGCACCCAGTGCGAGGCGGAGGGGTTCCGCAAGATCACCTTCTACCCCGATCGCCCCGACGTGATGGCCCGCTTCAGCACCACCATCAGCGCCGACCCCGCCCGCTGCCCGGTGCTGCTCTCCAACGGCAACCCGGTGGCCCGCGGCGAGCTGCCGGACGGGCGCCACTTCGTCACCTGGGAGGACCCGTTCCCCAAGCCCTGCTACCTGTTCGCGCTGGTGGCCGGGAACCTGGTCTCCCTGGAGGACACCTTCACCACCGCGGGCGGCCGCGAGGTGAAGCTCGAGATCTGGGTGGAGCCGCGCAACGCCGAGAAGTGCGGCCACGCCATGCATTCGCTGAAGCAGGCCATGGCCTGGGACGAGCGGGTGTTCGGGCGCGAGTACGATCTCGACATCTACATGATCGTGGCGGTGGACGACTTCAACATGGGGGCGATGGAGAACAAGGGCCTCAATGTCTTCAACTCCAAGTACGTTCTGGCCCAGCCGGAGACGGCCACCGACGAGGACTACGAGGGTATCGAGGCGGTCATCGCCCACGAGTACTTCCACAACTGGTCCGGCAACCGCGTCACCTGCCGCGACTGGTTCCAGCTCTCCCTGAAGGAGGGCTTCACCGTCTTCCGCGACCAGCAGTTCACCGCCGACATGACCTCCCGGGCGATCAAGCGCATCAAGGATGTGAACCTGCTGCGCACCTTCCAGTTCCGCGAGGATGGCGGACCCCTGGCCCACCCGGTGCGTCCCGACGCCTACCAGGAGATCAACAACTTCTACACCCTCACCGTCTACGAGAAGGGCGCCGAGGTGGTGCGCATGCTCCACTCCCTGCTGGGCCCCGAGGACTTCCGCCGGGGCACCGACCGCTACTTCGAGCGCTTCGACGGCCAGGCGGTCACCTGCGACGACTTCGTGCAGGCCCTGGAGGAAGCCACGGGGCGCGACCTGTCCCGGTTCCGGCGCTGGTACAGCCAGGCCGGCACCCCGGTGCTCGGCGTCTCGGGCCGGTACGACCCCCGGGCCCGGACCTATACCCTGAGCGTCACCCAGCACACCCCGCCCACCCCCGGCCAGCCCGACAAGCTGCCCCTGCACATCCCCTTCGCCGTCGGCCTGGTGGGTCCCGACGGGACCGACCTGCCGCTGCGGCTGGCCGGCGAGACCGGCGCCGGGAACGGCACCCGGGTCCTCGAGCTCACCGAGGCCGAGCACACCTTCGTGTTCGAGGCGATGGACGCGGCGCCGGTGCCCTCGCTGCTGCGCGGCTACTCCGCCCCGGTGAAGCTCCGCTACGACTACAGCGACGCCGAGCTGGCCTTCCTGATGGCCCACGACACGGACGAGTTCAACCGCTGGGATGCCGGCCAGCGGCTGGCCGAGCGGGTGATCACCCGGCTCATGGGGGACTACCACGACGGTCGCCCGCTGCAGCTGGACGACGGGCTCCTGGCCGCCTACCGCAAGCTCCTGCAGGACCCGGGCGCCGATCGGCGGCTGCTGGCCCAGGCCCTGATGCTGCCCTCGGAGGCCTACCTGGCCGAGCAGTCCGACGCCATCGATCCGGATGCCATCCACAACGCCCGCGAATTCCTGCGCCACGCCCTGGCCCAGGAGCTGCGGCCGATCCTGCTGGAGAGCTACCATGCCCACCGCGACGCGGCCTACCGGGTGAGCCCCGAGGCCATCGGCCGGCGGCGGCTGAAGAACGTCTGCCTCGGCTACCTGATGGCCCTCCACGACGAGGGGATCCAGGCCCTGTGCATGACCCAGTACCGGGAGGCGGACAACATGACCGACGCCATGGCGGCCCTGGCGGCGCTGGCCCAGGTCGACATCCCCGGGCGCATCGAGGCGCTGGCCCACTTCCACGGCCGCTGGCGGGACGATCCCCTGGTCATGGACAAGTGGCTCGCCCTGCAGGCCACCTCCAGCCTCCCGGGAACGCTGGAGGAGGTGAAGCGGCTGACCCGCCATCCGGCCTTCAACCTGCGCAACCCCAACAAGGTGCGCGCGCTCATCGGCGCCTTCGCCTCCGGGAACCCGGTCCGCTTCCACGATCCCAGCGGTGCCGGCTACCTGTTCCTGGCCGATCGGGTACTGGAGCTCGATCCCCTCAATCCGCAGGTGGCCGCCCGGCTGCTCACTCCGCTCACCCAGTGGCGGCGCTATGAATCCGGCCGACGCGCCCTGATGGCCGGCGAGCTGAAGCGCATCCTCGCCACCCCGCAGCTGTCGAAAGACGTTTACGAGATCGTGAGCAAGGCGCTGGGGGAGGGAGCCTGAGCCCCGACCTGTTGGGGGATCGGCGCCGAAGGGAACCAGCCGGCGCGGACGTCTGTGAACTTCTGCGACCGGCCGGCCATCCGCTTGCGGAACGGAACCGGCGGTTCTAGATTTCACCCATTTCGCCGTCAATGGCGGCGGCCTGGCGTGGCTGCAGTGGTGCGCCATCGCCCTGGTGCCGGCGGCGGGGGCGGGTCTGTGGCGAAAACTGGGGATGGGCGAGCAGCTGGAACCCGCCGAAGCCCGCGCGGCCATCCACGACGGCGCGCCGGTGCGGCCCCAGCCGCCGGCCGCCCCCCCGAAGGATCCGGCCCCGCGGCTGGATCGCGCCGCCTGAAAGTGGCGCTGGCGGGGCTCAGAGCCCCACCAGCTCCGCGTGCACTCCCTCGCGCTGCACCCGGGCCAGCAGCTGGTTGGAGCTGATGGCCTGGGAGTCGAAGTCCACCACCATGAGGTGGGTGGCGCGGTCGCTGACGCAGGCGCTGATGACGCCGTTCTCGCTGCTCAGCTTGCGCTCCAGGTCCTGGATCTGGGCGGGCTCCAGGCTCTCGTCGAGATGGATCACCACGTTCGCGCGATAGGTCTTCATGGCAGCCTCCTTCCGGTGTCCCGGATCCCGCCTCCCGGCCGCCCGTCCCTGCGGGCCGCACTCGCGGCGGGGCTTAGAGAAGACATAGTCGTCCCGGCCCCCCGGTACAAGCTGCGCTGCAACAGTCAGGCAGTGGGCCGGTGCTGCCCCCGGGCGGAGGATGCTGCTAAAGTACAGCCCTTCGAGCCCACAGCGCCCCATTCAGAGCCCGCCGGAACCCGACCGCAAGCCATGCAGCGCGCCGAGACCCCTGTCGAGACCGCGGAGCCCGTCCGGCCCGCGCTCCCGCCGCCGCTCAAGTGGGCCGGCGGCAAGCGCTGGCTGCTGCCGCGACTGCGAGAGCTGTGGGAGCCCCACCGCCACCGGCGGCTGGCGGAGCCCTTCTGCGGCGGCCTGGCGGTGGCCCTGGGGCTGAGTCCGGCCCGGGCGTTGCTCAACGACATCAACCCCCACGCCATCAACTTCTACCGCCGGCTGCAGCAGGGGCTGAAGACCGCCATCCCCATGACCAACGACGCGGAGTGCTTCTACGCCAACCGTGCGGAGTTCAACCGCCTCGTCACCGGCAACGGCACGAACACGAAGAAGGCCGCCGCGCTGTTCTACTACCTCAACCGCACCGGCTACAACGGCCTGTGCCGCTTCAACAGCCGCGGCGAGTTCAACGTCCCCTTCGGCCGCTACCGGACCATCAACTACACCCGCGACTTCACCCCCTACCAGGCGGTGTTCGCGGACTGGGAGTTCATCTGCGGGGACTTCGAGCAAATGCACCTGGAACCCGGCGACTTCCTCTACGCAGATCCCCCCTACGACGTGCAGTTCACCCGGTATTCCAAGGAGGACTTCCGCTGGGCGGACCAGGTCCGCCTGGCCGAGTGGCTGGCCACCCATCCGGGTCCCGTGGTGGCCTCCAACCAGGCCACTGAGAAGATCCTGAAGCTCTACGGGGAACTGGGATTCGAAATCGACACCCTCCCGGCGCCGCGCATGATCAGCTGTACCGGGGATCGCAGCAAGGCGCTGGAGATGCTCGCCACGAGGAACCTGGAGTGAGGACCCGCGACACCCGCACCGGAGCGGTGCACGAGGTGATGGTCACCCACTCGCTGCACAGCGGCGGCTACACCTGGCAGCCCCAGGTGCTGGTGGGCACCCGCCCCAACGGCCGCCGGCACAAGGTGGACCTGGTCGCCGACGACCGGGACGGCAACCGCTACCTCATTTCGCTGAAGTGGCAGCAGAGCTCGGGCACCGCGGAGCAGAAGGTGCCGTTCGAGGTGATCTGCCTGAAGGACGCCCTGCAGCTCCATCCCGGGCGGTTCCGCAGGGCCTACCTGGTGCTCGGCGGGGAGGGCTGGACCCTGCGCGACTTCTACGTGGGCGGCGGCCTGCAGCGCTACATGAACTGCACCGGGGTGGAGATCGTCACCCTGGAGCGGTTCGTGGCTCTGGCCAACCGCGGCCAGCTCTGAGGCGGCCCGTTCAGTCGTAGCGCCAATGGCGCTGGTCGAAGCGCTCCCAGCGCCCGTCCGGCCGCTCCCGGGCCTCGAGGTTGTAGGGCGCCTCGAACCACAGCACCACCCCCGATCGGAGCCCGTCGAGCACGTAGGTGCCCGCATCGGTCTCCACCAGCAGCAGCGCGTGGGTGAACAGGCAGCGGCGGTCTTGGGCGAGCCCCAGGCGCAGCGCCCCGCGGGGAAAGCCGAGCGCCACCAGCCGCGCCCGCTTCTCCAGGGCCAGATCCTCGCAGTCGCCGTAACCCGAGCGGGGATAGGCCCAGAACTCCTCCACGCCGTACTGCAGCGCATCCGCCATCAGGACGATCTCGCGGTTCACCGTCCGGTTCACCGTCTCGATCAGAGCCAGCCGTTCGGGTGTCAGGCGCAGCGTCTGCGGGCCGGAGAGATCGCAGGCGCCGGCCTCCCGGGCACAAAACTCGGCATAGGGCGCGAAGACCGGGCGCACCTCCTCCACCGGCAGGTTGAGCCGGGGCGTGGGGATGAACGGTCCGTCAGCCTCCGCCCGGACGGCAACGGCCGCCAGGCCCAGGCAGAGCATCAGCACAGCGGGCCGGAGCCGCGATACCCTCATCCCGGCCATCTCTCCAGCCGGTCGAGAAACGCCGTGGTGAAACGCTCCACCACCTTCCAGTCGGTGTACTCGTAATCGCGGCGGGTATCCGTGTCGTCGCTGTGGCGGGCCACGATGCGGCGCATGATCCAGCGTTTCAGCGGCCCGTAGCGGGTGTAGGGCAACGCGCCGGCGAAGCTGGCCGTCGCCTGCGGATGCCAGCCGGTCTCCTGCAGGAAGTCATCCAGGTAGCCCTGCGCCGCGGCCCGCACCTCGGCCCGCGGACTGGCGGCGCTCAGGCTCACCGAGAAGAAGCCCGCGGGCAGGCGCTCCAGCACGTCATGGTGCGCGGCCACGAACCGCTCCAGGCTCCGCTCGTGCCGGCCGAGATGAATGGATCCGCCCACCAGCACGCCGGCGAAGGGGTCCGGTGACGGCGGCACGGAGAAGCGGCGGCAGCGGACAATCTCCACCGCGTGCCCCCGGCCCCGGGCGATGTCGGCCATCCGCTCCACGATCCGGGCGGTCTGGCCCTCGCGGCTGGCATAGAGGATGAGGAGTCTGGCCATCGCCCGCGTTCTCTCCGCTGTCCATCGACGCTCCCGGGGGTCCGGGCGTCCATGCGCTTGCGCCCCCCCATGCTTCAGGATAGGCCATGACCGGCCCGGGACCCGCGCCCACGCTCGGGCCGGACATGCACTACACTGTCTACCTGCTGCCACCGGCCACCGACAGGGACAGCCGTCATGAATCCGAACCTCAGCGAGCCTTACCGACCCCGCCCCATCCACTTCCTCGGTCTCTGGGATACCCCCGGATTCAAGCTCAAGGCCTACGGCATCGCCCATGACCGGGAGCTGCCCCGTTCAGCCCTCGTGCGCGCGGCCCGGGACCTGGCGGAAACCCAGCTCGCCGGGGTGGCGGCCGGGCAGAACCACTACGGCGTGGGTTTTGTGGGCATCCATGACGGGCGCGGCGGCAACTTCGTGTTCGTGGACTGGTGGGCGGACGAGAACGAGCTGCACCATCACGTCTGGATCTCGCCTCATGATCGCCCCGCCGAGCTGGAGGAGGTGACCCCCACCGGGCTCAGCGCCTGCGTCTGGGACCTGGCGGTCATCTGCCACGAACGCGGCGCCTGGGTGGAGTGTGTACTCGCCAACCCCGGGGGGCCGAATCTGCAGGCCTACCTGTCGAAACGGCTGGAGGCGGATGTGTGACCGATCCCCGCCGGCCGGGATTCAGGGCTTCCCGGCCAACTCGCCCCAGAGGGCCTCGAGGCGCGCGTCGCGGCCGCAGCTGTAGCGGTAGAACTTGTAGCGCAGCGGGTTCTTCTCGTAGTAGTCCTGGTGGTAGGTCTCCGCCGGGTAGAAGGCTCCGGCGGGCAGTACGGGAGTGACGATGGGCTTGTCGAAGCCGCCCGCCTGCTCCAGGTACTGCTTCGACTCCTCGGCCAGGCGCCGCTGCTCCTCGTCGTGGACGAAGATGGCGGTCCGGTACTGGTCGCCGCGGTCGCAGAACTGGCCGCTGGCATCGAGGGGATCCACGTTGTGCCAGAACAGCACCAGCAGCTGCTGATAGCTGACCCGGGCCGGATCGTAGACCACCTGCAGGGCTTCGTAGTGGCCGGTGCCCCCGGCCGAGACCTCACCGTAGGTGGGGTTCTCCTTGTGTCCGCCGGTGTAGCCGGAGGTGGTGGAGATGACCCCTTCCAGCTTGTCGTAGGGGGGCTCCATGCACCAGAAGCAGCCGCCGGCGAAGGTGGCCACGGCCGGCTCCGCGGCCGCGACCGGCCCCGGCACGGCACCCAGCAGCAGGAGGCCGGCGGCGGCAAGCCGGCCGATTATTCTCAGTCCCATGTGTCTCTCCCGGCCGTCGCACCCATGGACGGCTACCGTTCAATGGACCGGGGCCGGCGGCAAACCCTTTCAGCGCGGGGTCTGCCCGTCGCCCGGCGGCGGCTGAGCCGTTCCGGTCGCCTGCTGCCTGTTAGGCGCGGGATGAGCGCCGATCACCCAGACTGGAGCAGCCAATGTCCGTACTCATCGAATTCAGCATCTTCCCCATGGACCGCGGCGAGAGCGTCAGCCCCGACGTCGCCGAGGTGATCCGCATGATCCGGGACAGCGGCGCCGAGCACCGCCTCACCCCCATGGGCACCATTATCGAAACCGCGACCATCGGCGAGGCACTGGCGTTCGTGGAGCGCGCCCATGCGCTGCTTGAGGCCCGGGGCTGCGGGCGCATCTACGCCACCGCCAAGATCGACAGCCGGGCGGGGCGCCGGGGCGGCCTGGAGGGCAAGGTGGCCGCGGTGCGGGACCGGCTCGATGTCGGGGCCTGAGGGCCTGCGGCAAGACCGGGATCACGCCGGCGGCCGCGACCCGGCGCGGATCGGTCCGCTCAGTAGTAGCCCAGCAGCCGGCCGCCCAGCCAGGGGCCCAGCAGCGCGGCGATCCAGACCAGCGCCAGCAGCCGGCCCGCAAGGATATTGTAGTCCGCCAGCAGCAGTGGCCACGGCACCCCGCGGACAAAGTGGAAGAAGCCGAACTCGAACACCAGCGCCAGCAGCAGCCACAGCAGCCCCACGCCGAGCAGCACGGGAGCCGGACGGGGCCCCACGTACCAGGCGAACAGGCCACCGAGGATCAGCACCCCCAGGGCGAGAATGACCGGGCTCAGCAGGCGCGCCGGCCGCTCGCCCAGGAGCGGCTGCAGCAGGAACTCGCGCAGGGCGCCGTTGACCACCGCCAGGGCGAGCAGGAGCAGCCAGGCCAGCAGCGCCTCGAGCGGCAGGCTCACTCACCCGCCCCCTCCCCGGACTGCATCCCGTAGAGCATCCGGATCTCCTCGGGCCAGAGGGTCTCGTCGATAGTCTCCAGCACCAGCGGCATGCCGTCGAAGCGGGGATCGCGCATGATGTAGCGGAAGGCCTCCAGGCCGATGAGCCCCCGCCCCAGACTGTGGTGGCGGTCCACCCGCGAGCCGAGCGCCGCCTTGGAGTCGTTGAGGTGCATGCCGCGCAGGTAGCGGAAACCCACCACGGCGTCGAACTCGGTGAAGGTCTCCGCGCACGCCGCCGCGGTGCGCAGGTCATAGCCGGCGCCGAAGGTATGGGCGGTGTCGAGGCAGACCCCCACCCGCGACTTGTCCTCGACCCGGTCGATGATGGCGGCGAGGTGCTCGAAGCGCCAGCCGAGGACGGTGCCCTGGCCGGCGGTGTTCTCGATCACCGCGGTGACCCCCTCGGTCTGCTCCAGGGCCAGGTTCACCGACTCGGCGATGCGGGCCAGGCACGCCTCCTCGTCGATCTTGCCGAGATGGGCGCCGGGGTGGAAGTTGAGCAGCTGCAGCCCCAGCTGCCCGCAGCGCCGCATCTCGTCGAGGAAGGCCGCGCGGGACTTCGCCAGCGCCTCCGGCTCGGGGTGGCCGAGGTTGATGAGATAGCTGTCGTGGGGCAGGACATGCCCGGGGCGGATGCCTGCCTGCTCGAGGTTGGCGCGGAAGGCGTCGATGCTCTTCGTGGTCAGGGGCTTGGCCTGCCACTGGCGCTGGTTCTTGGTGAACAGGGCGAAGGCGCGCGCGCCGATGGCCGCGGCGTTGAGCGGCGCGTTCTCCACCCCGCCCGAGGCGGAGACGTGGGCTCCCACGTATTTCATGCTTCGATACTCCTGTCTGGTCCTGTCGCGCAGGCGGGGAATGGTGCGCGGCCGGTCCCGGTGTTGCAACCCGGGAGGGGATGGGGACATGGTGCCGACAGCGGGCACACCCCATCACCGCTGATAATCAGCCGGCCGGTGCCGCGATCCCCTCCGCGGCCTCCCGGATCGCCGCCCAGGCCGCCTCCACGTGGCGGGCCTCCGTGTGGGTCTGGCCCACGCACAGGCGCAGGGTGAAGCGGCCGTCGAGGCGGGTGTGGGTGAGGTAGAGGCGCCCGCTCCCGTTGAGCCGCTCCAGCAGCGCCTCGCAGCCGGCATCACCGCCGCGGTGGCGGAAGCAGACCAGGTTGAAGGGCACCGGCGCGGCCAGCTCGAAGTCCGGGTGGACGGCCACCTGGTCGGCGAACCAGCGCGCCAGGCGCACATGCTCGCGCAGATGGTGGCGCAGCCCCTCCGCGCCGTAGTGGCGCAGCACGAACCAGAGCTTCAGTGCCCGGAACCGCCGCCCCAGGGGCACATGCCAGTCGCGGTAGTCGATCACCGCCCCGCTCTCGCTGGCCCGGTTGCGCAGGTACTCCGGCAGCACCGACAGGGCCCGGATCAGCGCGCCGCGCTCGCGCACGAACAGGCAGCTGCAGTCGAAGTTGGTGAACAGCCACTTGTGGGGATCGAAGCAGTAGCTGTCGGCCTGCTCCACGCCCGCCTGCAGCGCCCGGAACTCGGGGCAGATCATGGCCGAGCCGGCCATGGCGGCGTCCACGTGCAGCCAGGCGCCGAAACGGCGCGCGGCGGCGGCGATGGCCGCCACCGGGTCCACGGCGGTGGAGGAGGTGGTGCCCACGGTGGCGCAGACGAATGCCGGCGTGAACCCGGCGGCCGCGTCCGCGGCCATCTGCCGCGCCAGGGCCCCGGCGTCCATGGCGAAGTGGTCGTCCACCGGGATGATGCGCAGCTGCTCCCGCCCCAGGCCGGCGATCTTCACCGCCTTCTCGATGGAGGAGTGGGTCTCGGTGGAGGCGTAGACGGTCAGCCGCCGGTCGCAGCCCCGCTCGTTGGCGGCGCCGTCCGTGGCCCGCTCCCGCGCCGCCAGCAGGGCGCACAGCGCCGCGCCCGAGGCGGAGTCCTGGATCACGCCACCGCCGCCACCGTCGGAGCGGAACGCCGCGGGCAGGCCGAGCAGCTCCGCCAGCCAGTCCAGCACCCGCGTCTCCAGCTCGGTGCAGGCGGGGCTGGTGGCCCACAGCATCCCCTGCACGCCGAGCCCCGCGGCGAGCAGCTCCCCCAGCACCGACGGGGCCGAGGTGTTGGCGGGGAAATAGGCGAAGAAGCTGGGCGACTGCCAGTGGGTGAGGCCGGGCAGGATCACCCGCTCCACGTCCTCCAGCATCGCCGCGAACGGCTCGCCCCGCTCCGGCGCACTGCCGGGCAGGGCCGCGGCCACCTCGCCCGGCGCCGCGCGGGATCGCACGGGCAGCGACTCCACCCGCTGCCAGTACGCGGCGATCCAGTCCACCAGCGCGTGGCCGTGGCGGCGGAACTCCTCGGGACTCATGTGGTAGCCGGTTTCCTGCCGGTCGGTCATGGCATCTCCTGGCGCTCGGTCAGTGGTCGGGACCCGCGCAAGGATAGCGCCTCACTCCTCGCCCTCCCAGTAGTCCGTCGCGTCCCGGTGCCGGCCGACGATGGCGAAGGTCCGGTCGGCCTGCGCCCCACCCGGGGCGCTGCCGGCGAACACCGCGTACTTGCCCGAATCGGGATACTCCATGATGTCCGGCGCCTCCATGGTGCTGACCGCCAGGTACCTCAGGGCCGCATTGGAGGTGTTGAGGATCTGGTGCGCGGTCGCCGGACCCGGCGGCAGGCACACCACGTCGCCGGGCCGCAGTGGGTGGCGCTCAGCCCCGATGCGCAGGGTGCCGTGGCCGTCGAGGATCAGGAACATCTCCTCGTTCACGTGGTGGAAGTGGCAGGGCCATGCGGTCTTGCCCGGCGGCACCACCACCACCCGGTAGCCCAGCTTCCGGGCCCCCAGACGGGTGGCCAGTGGCCCGAGCCGCGCCGCGAAGCGCTCGCCGTGCCCCCACTCCTCGTACTCCACTTCGTCCAGGTTGAGAATCGGCCCCTTGCGCTCCATATGCGTCTCCCTTTTCAGGTTTCGGAACAGCGATTCCACGCGGCGCGGCCGATCCGGCCCCGGGGCCCTGCCGGCCCCGACCGGGCGCCCGCATCCGGCACCGTGCGCCGCTGCGGCAAGTGTAGACAACCGTGAACATGACCATGGCGGCGGTTTGCATCGGCGCCGGGCTCACCTAGAATGAAACTTCGCCCGACGGACAGACCCATGCCCAGAGTAGTCGCCATCCTCCAGCCGACCCGCGCGCCCTGCCCCTGGGTGTTCCGTGCCGTTCCCGACCGCGAGGCGGCCGAATCATGAATGCCGGCACGCCGGCACTCGAGGTCGCCGACATCCACAAGCGCTTTGGCGGGCTGGAGGTGCTCAAGGGCATCTCCCTGACCGCCCACGACGGCGACGTCATCTCCATCATCGGCTCCAGCGGCTCCGGCAAGAGCACCTTCCTGCGCTGCCTCAACCTGCTCGAATACCCCGACCAGGGCCGCATCGCCCTGGCCGGCGAGACGCTGCGCCTGCAGCCCTCCCGCGAGGGGGGCCTGGGGCCGGCCGACCCGGCGCAGCTCAACCGCATGCGCCAGCAGATCGGCTTCGTGTTCCAGAACTTCAACCTCTGGTCCCACATGACCGTGCTGGAGAACCTCATCGAGGCCCCCATCCATGTGCGGGGCCTGCGCCGCGCCGAGGCGGTGGAGCGGGCCGAGGCGCTGCTGGCCAAGGTGGGCATCGCCGACAAGCACACCCACTACCCCGCCCATCTCTCCGGCGGCCAGCAGCAGCGGGCGGCCATCGCCCGGGCGCTGGCCATGGAGCCGCGGCTCATCCTCTTCGACGAACCCACCTCGGCGCTCGACCCGGAGATGGTGGGCGAGGTGCTGCAGGTGATCCGGGCGCTGGCGGAGGAGGGGCGCACCATGCTCATCGTCACCCACGAGATGGGCTTCGCCCGCGAGGTCTCCAGCCAGATCATGTTCCTGCACGAGGGACGGGTGGAGGAGATGGGACCGCCGGCGCAGATCTTCGGCCAGGCCCGCTCGGAGCGGGTCCGGCAGTTCATCTCCAGCCACCTGCAGTGACACAGCCCCACAACCGAACGGTCCACGAGAGGCACGCCACGATGAAAAAGCTGCTCGCCATCCTGCTCACCACCCTGGCCCTGGCCGGTGTCGCCCAGGCCGAGACCCTGCGCATCGGCACCGAGGGCGCCTATCCCCCCTTCAACCAGATCGGGCCCGACGGGAAGGTGTTCGGCTTCGACATCGACATCGCCAACGCGCTCTGCGACGCCATGCAGGTGGAGTGCGTGTTCGTGACCCAGGACTGGGACGGCATCATCCCCGGCCTGCTGGCGCGCAAGTACGACGCCATCGTCGCCTCCATGTCCATCACCGAGGAGCGCAAGCAGGCGGTGGCCTTCACCGGGCGCTACTACTCCAACAGCCTGCGCTACGCCGCGAAGAAGGGCTCGGGCTTCTCCGTGGACGACCTCAAGGGCAAGGCCATCGGCGCCCAGCGCGCCACCATCAGCGCCCAGTATCTCGAGGACAACCTTGCCGACACGGTCTCCATCAAGCTCTACGACACCCAGGAGAACGCCTACCTGGATCTCTCCACCGGCCGCCTCGACGCCATGCTCGCCGACACCTACGTGAACTACAACTGGCTGCAGAGCGAGGCGGGCCAGGCCTTCGAGTTCGTGGGCGATCCCATCAACATCAACGACGAAATCGGCATCGCCGTGCGCAAGGAGGACGCCGCCCTGGTGGAGCGGCTGAACCAGGCCATCGAGCAGATTCGCGCCGACGGCACCTACGCGAACATCAACGCCAAGTACTTCCCCTTCGACATCTACTGAGCCGCCTGACGCCCGGCCCCGCTGATGTTCGAGCTGCAAGGATTCGGCGACCAGATCCTGCTGGGCGCCCTGATGACCCTGCAGCTGGCCGCCGGGGCCGTGGCGGTGGGCCTGGTGCTGGGTCTGCTCGGCGCCAGCGCCAAGCTCTCCCGCTCGCGCCTGGCGCGGGCCGCCGCCGGGCTCTACACCACCGTGGTGCGCGGGGTGCCGGAGCTCATCATCGTCCTGCTCATCTACTTCGGCACCGCCGGGATGCTCACCGCGCTGGCCGGGACCTTCGGCCACCAGGGCTACGTGGAGCTAAGCCCCTATGCCGCCGGCGTCACCGCGCTGGGCATCACCTTCGGCTCCTACGCCACCGAGGTGTTCCGCGGCGCCATGCTGGCCATTCCCCGGGGCCAGATCGAGGCGGCGCAGGCCTTCGGCATGGGCCGCTGGCTCACCTTCCACCGCATCGTGCTGCCCCAGGTGTGGCGCATCGCCCTGCCCGGGCTCGGCAACCTGTTCCTGGTGCTGCTCAAGGACACCGCGCTGGTCTCCCTCATCGGGCTCGAGGAGCTGATGCGCAAGAGCTCCATCGCCATCGGCTTCACCAAGGAGCCGTTCACCTTCTACCTGCTGGCGGCAATCATCTACCTGGGCATGACCGTGGTGACCATGGCGGGAATCCACTTCGCCGAGCGCTGGGCCAACCGCGGGCTGGAGCGCTCGCGCACATGAATTTCCAGGCCATCCTCGACAGTCTGCCGAAGCTGCTCTCCGGCACCGTCCTCACCCTGGAGCTGGTGGGAGTCTCGCTCCTCATCGGGCTGCTGCTGGCGCTGCCCATGGCCCTGATGCGGGTGTCGCGCCGGCCGCTGGTGCGGATGCTGCCCTACGGCTACATCTTCTTCTTCCGCGGCACGCCGCTGCTGGTGCAGATCTTCATGATCTACTACGGCGCCTCCCAGTTCGAATGGATCCGGGAGAGCGCGCTGTGGCCGATCCTGCGTGAACCCTACTGGTGCGCCATCATCGCCTTCGCGCTGAACACCGGCGCCTATACCGCGGAGATCCTGCGCGGGGCGATCCAGGCGGTGCCCCGCGGCGAGATCGAGGCCGCCCGCGCCATCGGCATGTCCCTGCCGCTCGCCTACCGGCGCATCATCCTGCCCCAGGCGGTGCGCATCGGCCTGCCCGCCTACGGCAACGAGATCATCCTGATGATCAAGGGCAGCGCGCTGGCCAGCACCATCACCCTGCTGGATCTCACCGGCATGGCGCGCACCCTCATCGCCCGCAACTACCTCCCGGTGGAGATGTTCCTGACCGCCGGGCTGATCTATCTGGCCATGACGCTGGTGCTGACCCAGTTGTTCGGGGCGCTGGAACGGCGCCTCGGCCGCCACCTCCGCCCCCATACCGGCTGACCCGCCGGCACGCCGCGGCAGCACCTGGACACGCCTCACGCCAGCATCGGGAACACGCAACCGCCATCAGCAATGGCGGAGCCCCGGAGCCCGGGAACCCGCCGTCCCCCCCACCCGTATCTCTCCGCTCCACTTCGCCATGTCGTTCCTGGCGCCTTCACGCCTTCGCGCCTTCGTGTCATGGCGTTGAACCAACCGGAATCAGACGGAGGTAACCTCCACCCACTCCTCCACCTCGTGGGTCTTGACGAAACCGGCGCGGCGGTAGAACTCGAGCGCGCCGGGGTGATCCTGGGTGCAGGTGTGGAGCCAGACCCGCTCCGGACCCGCGGCCCAGGCCCGGGCCAGCGCCTGGCCGAGCAGGTAGCGGCCCAGCCCGCCGCCGATGGCATGGGGCATCAGCCCGCAGTAGACGATCTCCACCTCGCCGGGCACGCGGAAATCGAGTTCGGCGTAGCCGAGCGGCTCGCCGCCGCCGTAGAGCACGTGCACCTCCACCCGCGGATGGCGGATGATGGCCTCCAGCTCAGTGTCATCGATCCGGCGCCGATCGATCCACAGCCAGGGCTCGCCGATGGTGTCGTAGAGGAAGCGGTAGAAGGGGATGCCCGGCTGCTCGAGCCGGACCAGCGCCAACCCCGGGCGCGGCGGCGCCGGCGGCCCCTCCACTGGCGGCGCGCGCATCTCCAGGTAGCTCACCACGCTGCGCAGCCGGCCGCCGCCGCCCTCGGGTCCGTTGTTCACCGTCACCTCCCGTTGTCCCGCCTGCTGGATGCGCCACGCTGTCACCGCTAACCTATACTGAATCCCCCCGCGGGGAAGTGCCAGTGTGGAGTGACCCGACATCATGAGCCTGAGAGTCCTATGGCTGCAGTCCGGCGGCTGCGGCGGCTGCACCATGTCGCTGCTCTGCGCCGAGTCCCCCGATCTGCCCGCCACCCTGGAGGGCGCCGGCATCGAGCTGCTCTGGCACCCCTCCCTGAGCGAGGCCAGCGGCGACGAGGTGCGCGCGCTGCTCGCCGCGGCGGCGGCGGGAGAGGCGCCGGTGGACGCCCTGTGCGTCGAGGGCTCGCTCCTGCGCGGCCCCCACGGCAGCGGCCGCTTCCACCTCTTCGCCGGCACCGGCGTGCCCCTGGTCGAGTGGGTGCGGCGCATCGCGGCCCACGCCCGCTACGTGCTCGGCATCGGCAGCTGCGCGGCCTTCGGCGGGGTCACCGCCGGGGGCGGCAACCCCACCGACGCCTGCGGCCTGCAGTACGAGGGGGATCGCCCCGGCGGCCTGCTGGGCGCCGGGTTCCGCAGCGCCGCGGGCCTGCCGGTGATCAACGTGGCCGGCTGCCCCACCCACCCCGGCTGGATCACCGAGACCCTCAGCCTGCTGGCCCTGGGCGAGTTGGGCGCGGCGGACCTCGACCCCTTCGCCCGCCCCCGGCTCTACGCCGATCACCTGGTCCATCACGGCTGCGCCCGCAACGAATTCTACGAGTACAAGGCCAGCGCCGAGAAGGCCTCCGACCAGGGCTGCCTGATGGAGAACCTGGGCTGCCTCGGCACCCAGGCCCACGCCGACTGCAACACCCGCCCCTGGAACGGCGGCGGCTCCTGCACCAGCGGCGGCTACGCCTGCATCAACTGCACGGCACCGGAGTTCGAGGAGCCGGGCCACCCGTTCCAGACCACGCCCAAGATCGCCGGCATTCCCATCGGCCTGCCCACCGACATGCCCAAGGCCTGGTTCGTGGCGCTGGCCTCGCTGTCCAAGGCCGCCACTCCCAGCCGCCTGCGCCGCAACGCCACCGCCGACCACACGGTGGAGGCGCCGCGCATCCGCAGCACCAAATACCGCTGACCATGGCGCGCATCACCGTCGGCCCGTTCAACCGGGTGGAGGGCGACCTGGAGGTGCGCCTGGACATCGAGGGCGACCGGGTCGCCGGGGCCCGGGTCAACTCGCCCCTCTACCGGGGCTTCGAGCAGATCCTGCAGGGCAAGGATCCCCTCGACACCCTGGTCATCGTGCCGCGCATCTGTGGCATCTGCTCGGTTTCCCAGTCGGCCGCGGCCGCCGCGGCGCTGGCCCAGGCCCAGGGGCTGGAGCCGCCCCCGAACGGCGAGCTGGCGCTGAACCTGCTGCTGGCCTGCGAGAACCTGGCCGATCACCTCACCCACTTCTACCTCTTCTTCATGCCCGACTTCGCCCGCCCGGTCTATGCCGGCGAGCCCTGGTTCGAGGCGGCCGCCGGGCGGTTCCGGGCGCTCACCGGCAGCGCCGGGCGCGAGGCGCTCGCCGCCCGCGCCCAGTTCCTGCACCTCATGGGCGTCCTGGCGGGCAAGTGGCCCCATACCCTCAGCCTCCGGCCCGGGGGATCGACCCGCCCGGTGGAGGCCCAGGAACGGGTGCGACTGCTGGGCATCCTCGCCGCCTTCCGCCGCTTCCTGGAGCACACCCTGTTCGGCGACGCCCTGGAGGCGGTGGCGGCGCTGGACAGCGACGCGGCCCTGCGGAGCTGGACCGCACAGGCACCCGGGCGCGGCGACTTCCGCCGCTTCCTGGCCATCGCCGACGCCCTCGGGCTGGAGCGGCTGGGGCGCGCCAGCGACCGCTTCATGAGCTACGGCAGCTACCCCGCGGGCGGCGAGCGGCTGTTCCGCGCCGGGGTCTGGGACGGGTCGCCGCGGCCCCTCGATCCGGCCGCCATCGTCGAGGACCTGAGCCACAGCTGGATGGACGGACCCGCCGAGCCCCTGCACCCCGCCGCCGGCCTCACCCGGCCGGACGCCGATCGCGCGGCGGCCTACTCCTGGTGCAAGGCCCCGCGCCTGGGCGGTGCGGTGGTGGAGGTGGGGGCGCTGGCCCGCCAGGTGGTGGACGGCCACCCGCTGGTGCGCGAACTGGTGGCCGCGGGCGGCGGCAACGTGCGCAACCGGGTGGTGGCGCGGCTGCTGGAGATCGCCCGGGTGGTGCCGGAGATGGAGCGCTGGGTGCGGACCCTGCGCCCGGGCGCGCCCTTCTGCCACCACGCGCCCAAACCGGAAGCGGCGGCGGGCGCCGGCCTGGTGGAGGCCGCCCGCGGCAGCCTCGGCCACTGGCTGGAGGTGCGCGGCGGGCGCATCCACAACTACCAGATCATCGCCCCCACCACCTGGAACTTCTCCCCCCGCGACGCCGGCGGCACGCCCGGGCCGCTGGAGCAGGCGCTGGTGGGCGCCCCGGTGCGGGCGGGCGAGACGGACCCGGTGGCAGTGCAGCACATCGTCCGCTCCTTCGACCCCTGCATGGTCTGCACGGTGCACTGACAGGAGGCGCTTCCCGCCGGGGACACCCCATGACCCGCGACAAGACACCCCCCAACCCCTCCCTGCTGGACCAGGTGGCCATGCCCGGGGTCGCACCCCACGATCCCGGCGCGGAGACCGCCTGGGTGGAGGTGGTGCAGAAGATGGACGAGATCTACGCCGATCTCGTGCGCTACCAGGTAGCCCTGGAGGAGAAGAACCTGGCCCTGGAGCAGGCCCACGCCTTCATCAACGGCGTGCTGGGAGCCATGTCCGACGTTCTCATCGTGTGCGACACCGAGGGCCGCATCCTGGAAACCAACCGGGCCCTGGAGCGGCTCACCGGCCTGCGCCCGGAGCAGTGCACCGGCCGCCCCTTCGCCGAGCTGTTCAGCGCCGGATCACGGTCCCAGGCCGAACGCTTTCCAGAGTACATGCGCTCCACAGCGCCGGTGCAGGATTGCGAGGTCTCGCTGGCTGGCGGCGATGGCCGCCCGGTGCCCCTGTCCATGAACTGCAGCCCCCACCTGGACCACAGGGGGCGGCTCATCGGCATGGTGCTCATCGGCCGCCCGGTGGGCGAGCTGCGGCGCGCCTACGAAGCCCTGAACCGCGCCCACGCGGAGCTCAAGGAGGCTCAGCAGCAGGTGGTGCAGTCGGAGAAGATGGCCTCCCTCGGCCGGCTGGTGGCCGGCGTGGCCCACGAGCTCAACAACCCCATCAGCTTCATCTACGGCAACATGCACGCCCTGGAGCGCTACCGGCGCAAGCTGGAGACCTACCTGCGGGCACTGCACGGGGACAAGACGCCGGACGCCCGCGCGCAGCTGCGCCGGGAGCTGCGTATCGACCACCTGATCGAGGACCTGAAACCCTTGGTGGAGGGATCCCTGGAAGGGGCCGAGCGGGTCCGCGACATCGTCGACGATCTCAAGCGCTTCTCCTCCAGCCAGCGCGGCCCGCGTACCCCCTTCGATCTCGCCGAGGTGGTGGAGCGTGGTACCCGCTGGGCCCTGAAGGAGGTGCACGAGACCATCGCCGTGACCTCGGACCTGCCGCCGGACGTGGAGGTGACCGGCTATGCCGGGCAGATCCAGCAAGTGGTCATCAACCTGGTGCAGAACGCCGTGGACGCCCTGCGCGAGATCCCCGCGCCGCGGCTGGATATCCACGGCCGGGTGGAGGGGGAGATGGTCGTCGTCAGCTTCCACGACAACGGCCCGGGCATCCCGCCGGAGAACCTGCACAAGCTCTTCGACCCCTTCTTCACCACCAAGCCGGTGGGCGAGGGCACCGGCCTCGGACTCTCCATCAGCTACCGGATGATGCGCGAGCACGGCGGCAGCCTGGGCGCGGAAAACCATCCCGACGGCGGCGCCCTGTTCACCCTGCGCCTGCCGCTGCAGCCCTGACACCCGGTCCCGCCCGGACCTGGTCAGCGACCTTCCATCCGCCATTCAACCTGCAGTACCCGGTATCCGATCCGGCGCCGGGCGGCAACCCGCCTGACGGACCCAACGCGTTGTTATAACTACCAATTCCTCTTTCTGGCACAAACCCTGCTCCAGTCCCGTCGCCATCCCACGGTCAACGACAAGAACGCAGGCACCCGCGACAACGGACTGCGATGGAGAGAGGGATCAACCATGGCGAAAACCGAAACCTTCTACGAGGTGATGCGGCGGCAGGGCATCAGCCGCCGCAGCTTCCTCAAGTACTGCAGCCTCACGGCCACGGCCCTGGGGCTGGGCCCGGCCTACGTGGGCCGCATCGCCCGGGCGATGGAGACCAAGCCCCGCACCCCGGTACTGTGGCTCCACGGCCTGGAGTGCACCTGCTGCTCGGAGTCCTTCATCCGCTCGGCCCATCCGCTGGTCAAGGACGTGGTGCTGTCCATGATCTCGCTGGACTACGACGACACCATCATGACCGCCGCCGGCCATCAGACCGAGGCGATCCTCGACGAGGTGCGCAGCAAGTACAAGGGCAACTACATCCTGGCGGTGGAGGGCAACCCGCCGCTCAACCAGGACGGCATGTCCTGCATCATCGGCGGCCGGCCCTTCGTGGAGCAGCTGCGCGAGGTGGCCGCCGACTGCAAGGCCATCATCTCCTGGGGCTCCTGCGCCTCCTGGGGCTGCGTGCAGGCGGCCCGGCCCAACCCGACCCGGGCCACGCCGGTGCACAAGGTGATAACCGACAAGCCCATCATCAAGGTGCCCGGCTGTCCGCCCATCGCCGAGGTGATGACCGGCGTCATCACCTACATGCTCACCTTCGAGCGCATTCCCGAGCTGGACCGCCAGGGGCGGCCGAAGATGTTCTACAGCCAGCGCATCCACGACAAGTGCTACCGCCGGCCCCACTTCGACGCCGGCCAGTTCGTGGAGGCGTGGGACGACGAATCGGCGCGCAAGGGCTACTGCCTCTACAAGATGGGCTGCAAGGGCCCCACCACCTACAACGCCTGCTCCACGGTGCGCTGGAACGGCGGGGTCTCCTTCCCCATCCAGTCCGGCCACGGCTGCATCGGCTGTTCCGAGGACGGTTTCTGGGACAAGGGCAGCTTCTATGACCGCCTCACCGACATCCACCAGTTCGGCATCGAGGCCAACGCCGACGCGGTGGGCGGCACCGCCGCCGGCGTGGTGGGGGCGGCGGTGGCGGCCCATGCCGCGGCCAGCGCCATCAAGCGCGTGCGCGAGAAAGGAGACGAGTAGATGAGCACCACGACGCCCAACGGCTACAACCTGGACACCACCGGCCGGCGCCTGGTGGTGGATCCCGTCACCCGCATCGAGGGCCACATGCGCTGCGAGGTGAACGTGGATTCCAACAACGTGATCCGCAACGCCGTCTCCACCGGCACCATGTGGCGCGGCCTGGAGGTGATCCTCAAGAACCGCGACCCGCGCGACGCCTGGGCCTTCACCGAGCGCATATGCGGGGTCTGCACCGGCACCCATGCGCTCACCTCGGTGCGCGCCGTTGAGAACGCCCTCGGGATCGAGATTCCGGACAACGCCAACTCCATCCGCAACATCATGCAGCTCACCCTGCAGGTGCACGACCACCTGGTGCACTTCTACCACCTGCACGCGCTCGACTGGGTGGACGTGGTGAGCGCGCTCAAGGCGGATCCGAAGGCCACCTCCGAGCTGGCCCAGAGCCTCTCCAGCTGGCCCCTCTCCTCGCCCGGCTACTTCCGTGACGTGCAGTCGCGGGTGAAGCGCTTCGTGGAATCGGGGCAGCTGGGACCGTTCATGAACGGCTACTGGGGCAACCCCGCCTACAAGCTGCCGCCCGAGGCCAACCTGATGGCGGTGGCCCACTACCTGGAGGCGCTCGATTTCCAGAAGGAGATCGTCAAGATCCACACCATCTACGGCGGCAAGAACCCCCACCCCAACTGGCTGGTGGGCGGGGTGCCGTGCGCCATCAACGTCAACGACACCGGGGCGGTGGGCGCGGTCAACATGGAGCGGCTGAACCTGGTCTCCTCCATCATCGATCGCTCCATAGAGTTCGTGAACCAGGTCTACATCCCCGACCTGCTGGCGGTGGCCAGCTTCTACAAGGACTGGCTCCACGGCGGCGGGCTGTCGGCCACCAACGTCCTCTCCTACGGCGACATCCCGGAGCGGGCCAACGACAACTCCACGGACAACCAGCTGCTGCCGCGGGGCGCCATCATCAACGGCAACCTGGCCGAGGTGCACGACGTGGACCTCACCGACCCGGACCAGGTGCAGGAGTACGTGGCTCACTCCTGGTTCACCTATCCCGACGAGAGCAAGGGCCTGCACCCCTGGGACGGGGTCACCGAGCCCAACTTCGAGCTGGGGCCCGGCACCAAGGGCAGCCGCACCCGCATCGAGCAGATCGACGAGAACGCCAAGTACTCCTGGATCAAGGCCCCGCGCTGGCGCGGCCACGCCATGGAGGTGGGGCCGCTGGCGCGCTACATCATCGGCTACGCCAGGGGCATCCCGGAGTTCAAGGAGCCGGTGGACAAGGTGCTCACCGACCTGGAGCTGCCCGTCACGGCGCTGTTCTCCACCCTCGGGCGCACCGCCGCCCGCGGCCTGGAGTGCGCCTGGGCGGCGGACAAGATGCGCCACTTCCAGGACAAGCTGGTGGCCAACATCAAGGCCGGCGACTCCAGCACCGCCAACGTGGACAAGTGGGACCCCACCACCTGGCCGAAGGAGGCCAGGGGGGTGGGCACCACCGAGGCCCCGCGCGGGGCGCTGGGCCACTGGATCCGCATCCGCGACGGACGCATCGAGAACTACCAGGCGGTGGTGCCCACCACCTGGAACGGCTCGCCCCGGGATCCGGCCGGCAACATCGGCGCCTTCGAGGCGGCGCTGATGAACACCCCGCTGGCGGATCCGGAGCAACCGCTGGAGATCCTCCGCACCCTGCACAGCTTCGACCCCTGCCTGGCCTGCTCCACGCACGTCATGAGCCCGGAGGGAGAGGAGCTGACCCGGGTGAAGGTGCGCTGAACATCACCGCACGCCCGGGTGGGTGCTGCCCGGGCGTGCCAACCGGAAGGAGAACACCTATGCGGACACAAGCAAACCAGGTGGCCGTCTACGTCTACGAGGCGCCGGTGCGGCTGTGGCACTGGATCAACGCCCTGGCCATCACCGTGCTGGTAATCACCGGCTACTTCATCGGCAGCCCGCCGCCCACCCTGCCCGGGGAGGCGAGCGACCACTACCTCATGGGCTACATCCGCTTCGCCCACTTCAGTGCCGCCTACCTGTTCGCCATCGGCCTGCTGGCGCGGTTCTACTGGGCGCTGGTGGGCAACCGCCACGCCCGGGAACTGTTCCTGCTACCCCTGTGGAGCGGGAAATGGTGGCAGGGATTCTCGACCGAGCTCTCCTGGTACCTGTTCCTGCGCAAGGAGCCGCAGAAGTACACGGGCCACAACCCGCTGGGACAGTTCATGATGTTCACCATGCTGGTGCTGGGCGGACTGTTCATGCTGATCACCGGCTTCGCCCTCTACAGCGAGGGGCTGGGGCAGGGGAGTTGGGCCGACAGCCTGTTCGGCTGGGTCATCCCGCTGTTCGGCCAAAGCCAGGACGTCCACACCTGGCACCACCTGGGCATGTGGTACCTGGTCATTTTCGTCATCCTCCACGTCTACGCGGCCATCCGCGAGGACATCATGTCCCGCCAGAGCCTCATCAGCGCCATGGTGAGCGGCTGGCGCCGGTTCAAGGACGACCGCCCCGACTGACCTCCGATCGCCAGGGTCTCCTGGCCACCATTCCGCGCGGCGCCCTGCCGCGCTTTTTTTGTGCGAAAACCGCCCATCCAAGGTGGAAGACGAATATACATATTCGACACATATCGACTGATTCGCTTACATCTCCAGATCCTGCCCTGGATGGCACGGACAATAAAAAAGATTTCAAAACATGAACTTGGGTAACAAGCGCGGCTTTGGCCCGGTTCCTGCTCCTACCTGACAAAAATCATAAATATACAGTTGGATGGAGGATGTCATGCAAACCACCCCGAGGGTGCTCGTCCTCGGCATCGGCAACCTGTTGTGGGCCGACGAGGGCTTCGGCGTGCGGGCCGTGGAGGCACTGCACCAGCGTTACCGCTTTCCCCCCCATGTGCGCCTGCTGGACGGCGGCACCCAGGGCATCTACCTGGTCCAGGACGTGCGCGAGGCCGACATCCTGGTGGTCTTCGACGCCATCGACTACGGCCTCCCGCCCGGCACCCTGCGCACCGTCGAGGGAACGGCGGTGCCGAAGTTCATGGGCGCCAAGAAGATGAGCCTGCACCAGACGGGATTCCAGGAGGTGCTGGCCATGGCCGACCTGATGGGCGAGTACCCCGCACACCTCCTGCTCATCGGTGTCCAGCCGGTGGAGCTGGAAGACTACGGCGGCAGCCTGCGGCCGCAGGTGAAGGCGCAGATCGATCCGGCCCTGGGCATCGCGCTGGAGTACCTGGCCGGTTTCGGCATCGAGGCCCGGCCGCGCCGTGCCCCGGACATCGAGCCCCTCCACCTGCCCCACGCCGCCCTTGGTCTCGACGCCTACGAGTCCGGCCGGCCCACACCGGCGGAGGCCTGCCGCTGCGGCGACCCCCGCGTGCTGGACAGCGCCCGGCGGAGGGATTCCTGATGTGCATCGGCATCCCCATGCAGGTGGTGGCTCCCGCCGGACCCATCCATGCCTGGTGCGAGGGACGGGGGGAACGGCGCCGGGTGGATCTCCTCCTGGTCGGGGCACAGCCGCCGGGCGGGTGGGTGCTGGTGTTCCTGGACAGCGCCCGCGAGGTGCTCGACCCGGAGCGCGCCCGCCGGATCGATGCCGCCCTCGATGCGCTCGACGCCGCCCTGCGGGGCGACCCTCTCGATCACCTGTTCGCCGACCTCGTCGACCGGGAACCACAACTGCCACCCCATCTGCGGACGGAGAAGACCCCATGAGCTCACCCCTGATCGACCGCCTCGTCACGGAACTGGGCTACGACCGCGTGGACACCGATGACATCGACCTCTTCCTGGCCGCCCACGAGCACGTGGTGCTGTTTTTCGCCGGTGATCCCGGGCGCTATCCGGAGAGCAGCGACGTGGCGGTGATCCTCCCGGAACTGGTCAACGCGCTGGACGGACGGGTCACGCCGGCCGTGGTGGCGGCCGGGGCCGAATCCACCCTGCAGGGCCGCTATGGCTTCAGCGCCTGGCCGGCGCTGGTGTTCCTGCGCCGGGGCGCCTATCTGGGGGCCATCACCCGCGTGCAGGACTGGGCCGACTACCGCGCCGAGACCGTGCGCCTCCTCAGCGCCGAACCGGTGCGCCCACCCACCATCGGCATTCCCGTTGCCGCGCCTTCCCACTGCCATTGAGGAGACGCCCATGAAGCCCTTTTCCATACCGGTGGTGGCCCTCGGTCCGGGCTCCCAGGCAGGTGCGGACGAAGAGCCGCTGGACTACCTGCCCATGCCCCGCGAAATGAACACCTTCCGGCTTCCCGAACTCCCCGGGGCGGAGGTCCTGAGCGCCCGCCCGCGGGCACGCTCGACGCTGCTGGAGATCCGCGACACCCTGGCGGCCTGCCGACCGGGTGAACCGGCCCTGGTGGTGCACCTGGATGATCTGGACACGGAGGCCCTCCAGCTGGTGGACCAAGTGCTGGGCGAAGGCGAGGTGAGCATCCGCTGCGACGGACGCGAGCCGCTGCTGGCACAGGAATCGGTGCTCACCGGAGTCTGGCGGCTTCAGCACCTGGATGCGGCGGGACAGGTCCGGTCTCATTCGGTGGAGGTGGGGGACATCCCCCGCGCACTGCGCACCCGGGCCTTCACGGGCGCCGGTACCCGCCTGGACCCGGTGGATCCCGACAGGCTTCCCGAGGGCGTCATCAATGCCCCCCCGGTCCTGGTGGAACTGGCCGATCATGCCCGAAGCTACCAGCCGGGAGATCCCAACCACGTCATCAATCTCACCCTGCTGCCGCAGACGCCGGAGGACCTGGACTATCTCGAGACGACCCTGGGCACCGGTCCGGTGGATATCCTCTCCCGCGGCTACGGCAACTGCCGCATCACCGCGACCGGCCTGCGCAACGTCTGGTGGGTACGCCATTTCAATTCCCAGGATCTCCCCATCCTCACCACCCTCGAGGTGGCGGATGTCCCGGCCGTCGCCTGCGCCGCGCGGGAGGACCTGGAGGACAGCCGCGAACGCCTGCTGGAAATCCTGGAGGTGCTCGAATGAGAACGTCCGGTTTTGAAGGCTCCTTTCTCGGCAACGCCGAGCGGCTGGCCGACGGCGATCGGCTGGAGTGCAAGATCTGCTGGTTCGTCTATGACCCCGCTCTCGGCGATCAGGTGGCCCAGGTGCCCCCGGGCACACCATTCACCGCCCTGCCGGCGGACTGGCGCTGCCCCGAGTGCGACAGTGAACGCGACCAGTTCATGGTGCTGCGGGACTGAGCCGATGGACCCGAATGGATTCGCCATGCACCGGTTCGTGGACCAGGAGGCCGCCGTGCTGACTGCGGAGGCGGCGCTCTGGACACTGCTGGACGACCCTTGTGACCCCCCCGCGCGTCATACGGGCATGAATCGCCGACAGTGGCTGCGTGGGCTTCTCGGAGACGGGCAATGAACGACCGTTCCGTGGCGCCGGAAGGGTGCGTCCGCCTGCGCCTGGCGGTTGGCGCGGGCAAAGTGAACCGGGTCGACCTCTATGCTGATCGGCCCCGGGTTGCGGAACAGTTGTTCCAGAATAAGCCGATAGAACAGGTCCTTCGAAACCTGCCGCTGCTTTTCGGCGTGTGCGCCACCGCCCAGGGCAGCGCCGCGGTGCAGGCCTGCGAACAGGCGCTCGGCCTGCGGATCGATCCCGGCCACCGGGACGCGCGTGCCTTGCTGGTCGATTTCGAAAATGCCCGCGAGCACCTGCTGCGGGTGCTGGTTGACTGGCACGCGGCGCTGGGGGGCACGCCCCAGGCCCGGGAACTGGCGGCGGTGGCGCGACTCAACCACGGCATCTCCGCGCTGCTCTACCCGGAGGGCGACGGCTTCCATCCCGGCGGCGGCACCCTGCGGGTGCAGACCGGAGCCTTGCAGGAACGCATCGAGAGACTGACGGAACTGCTGGAACAGGCGGTATTCGGCCTCCGGATACCGGCCTGGTGGACAATCGACGGGAACGATGAACTGGCCGGCTGGGCGGCGGGCGGCTCGACCGTGGCGGCCCGCCTGGTTCATCACATCACCGCTTCGGGATGGTCCCGGCTGGGGCAATCCGACATCCCGGCCCTGCCGGCAACCCCGGTGTGGGAACTGCACGCCCGCTTCAGCGGGGATGCCGGCTTCACCGCGCGCCCCAGCTGGAATGACACCCCGTGCGAAACCGGCGCCGCCACCCGCCAGCGGCACCTGCCGCTGATCGCCGCACTCACGGCCAGCCACGGCAACGGGCTGCTGACGCGGACGGCGGCGAGACTCTGCGAGCTGGCGGTCATCCACCAGCGCATCGTTACCATGGCCAGAAACCTGAACGGACGTTCCATCAATGCCGATCCACCTGCAACCGCCACGGATGCCGGGATCGGTCTCTCGCAGGTCGAGGCCGCCCGCGGCCGGCTGGTGCACCGGGTGGAACTGGATGGCCCGCGGGTAAGGCGCTATCAAATCCTGGCTCCCACGGAATGGAACTTCCACCCGGACGGCGCGGTGGCGCGGGGGCTGATGGGAATCCCGGCCGATGACCGGCTGGAGGAGCGGGTAGGGCTGTTTATCCAGTCGGTGGATCCCTGCGTCGGCTGGCACCTGGAGGTGGTCGGCCATGCATGAACTCTCCCTCTGCGAAGGGATCCTGCTGGTGATCGAGGAACAGCACCGGAAGGAGGCGTTCACCCGGGTGCGTACCCTGTGGCTCGAGATCGGAGCGCTCGCGGGCGTGGAACCGGATGCCCTGCGCTTCGGTTTCGATGTGGTCACCCGCGAATCGGTGGCCGAAGGTGCGCGCCTGGAGATAATCGAACAGCCGGGACAGGCCTGGTGCCTGCCGTGCGGCGTACAGGTGGCAATGGCGACACGCCATTCCCCCTGTCCCCACTGCAGCAGCCACCAGCTTCAGGTCACCGGCGGAGATGAGCTGAGAATTCATTCTATGGAGGTGGAATGATGTGCACGGTATGCGGCTGCGGCGAAGGGGAAACCCGGATCGGGACGGACCATCACCATCATGACGGTGATTCCCATTCTCACGAACATCACCCGGATCACGCGCACCACGCGGACACCGGACTGATCGACTACGGCACCGGGCCCGCCCGCGCCCATGCCCCCGGGCTCAGCCAGGCGCGCATGGTGCGCATCGAGCAGGAAATCCTGGCCAAGAACGATGCCTACGCCAGGGCCAACCGCAAGCGCCTGGCCGAGTCCGGCATCCTTGCCCTCAACCTGGTCTCCAGCCCCGGCTCCGGGAAGACCACGCTGCTGACCCGGACCATCGAGATGCTGCTCGACCGACTGCCGGTCGCCGTCATCGAGGGCGACCAGCAGACGGCCAACGACGCCGAGCGCATCCGCGCCGCCGGTGCCCCGGCGCTGCAGATCAATACCGGCAAGGGGTGCCACCTGGACGCCCACATGGTGGGCCACGCCCTCGACACCCTGCAGCCTGCACCCCACGGCGTGCTGTTCATCGAGAACGTGGGCAACCTCGTCTGCCCCGCCGCGTTCGATCTCGGCGAGGCCCACAAGGTGGCCATCCTCTCGGTCACGGAGGGCGAGGACAAGCCCCTCAAGTACCCGGACCTGTTCCATGCCGCCGATCTCCTGCTGATCAACAAGATCGACCTCCTGCCCTACGTGGAGTTCGACCTGGAACGCTGCCTCGGCTTCGCCCGCCAGGTGAAGCCCGGGATCGAAGCCATCCCCCTCTCGGCCACCAGCGGCAGCGGGCTGGAGCTCTGGTGCGACTGGATCCTGGCGCGCCGGCACCAGCTGCTCGCCGAGAACATCTCTCATCTGGAACGAAATTTGGCTACATTGAAACAACAGCTGCGGACGGACTGAACCCATGGGCGAGAAGGCCACCATCCTGGCGCTGGACGACGAACCGCGTTCCCTGGAGACGCTGGGGCGGATCCTGGAGGACGACTTCAACGTCCTCACCGCCGCCACGACCGGGGAAGCGGAGGCCATTCTGGCCCGTGAATGGGTGCAGGTGATCCTCTGCGATCAGCGCATGCCCGGCATGACCGGGGTGGAGTTCCTCAAGCGGGTCCGCCAGCTCTGGCCCGACGTGGTGCGCATCATCCTCTCCGGCTATACCGAGCCCAGCGACATCATCCAGGGCATCAACGAGGCCGGCATCTACCAGTACCTCACCAAGCCCTGGCACCCGGATCAGCTGATCCTCACCATCAACAACGCCGTTCGTCTGTTCCACCTCCAACGCCAGAGCGATCTGCTGGCGCTGGAGATGAAGGTGGCCACCTCCACCCTGGAGACCCGGACCAGCAGACGCCGCGAGGCCCTCAAGCACACCTTCCGCTACGACAGCCTGGTGCGTACCGCCGACAGCCCGCTGAACGCGACGGTCGACCAGATCCAGCGCGTGGCGCCGTTCGACATCTCCGTGCTCATCACCGGCGAGTCCGGCTCCGGCAAGGAGCTCATCGCCCGCGCCCTGCACTACAACAGCCTGCGCGCCGACGGCCCGTTCGTGGTCGAGAACTGCGGGGCGCTGCCCGATCAGTTGCTCGAGAGCGAGCTGTTCGGCCACAAGCGCGGCGCCTTCACCGGCGCGGTGGAGGACCGCGTCGGCCTGTTCGAGCAGGCCGACGGCGGCACCGTGTTCCTGGACGAGATCGGCGACATCTCGCCGGCATTCCAGGTGAAGCTGCTGCGCGTGCTGCAGGAGGGCGAGATCCGCCCGCTGGGCAGCAACCAGCGGCGCCGGGTAGACATCCGGGTCATCGCCGCCACCAACCGGGACCTGGAAACGGAGGTCCGCGCCGGTCGCTACCGCGACGATCTCTACTACCGGCTCGCCACCACCACCATCCGCGTCCCGCCGCTGCGCGAACGGCGCATGGACATCCCGACCCTGGCCCGGGCGCTGCTGGAGCAGGCCATCGAGCAGCACGGCAAGCGGGTGCGGGGCTTCACCGACGAGGCCCTCGAGTGCATGCAGGCCTACCACTGGCCCGGCAACGTGCGCGAGCTGCAGAACGAGGTGCAGTGCATGCTGGTGATGGGCAGCCGCGATCTTCTCGGCGCCGAGCTGCTGTCGCCCCGCATTCTCCAGGCCACACCCGGCGACGAGGGCTGGGACGAGCCGGAGCCGGGCCTGGAACCCGGGGAGGGCACCCTGAAGGAGCGGCTCGACTCCCTGGAGGCGCGCATCCTGCGCGAGGCGCTCATCCGCAACCGCTGGAACAAGAGCAAGACCGCCCGCGAGCTCGGCCTGTCCCGGGTGGGCTTGCGCAGCAAACTGGAACGCCACGGACTGGAGAAGATTCAGCCCCTCAAGACCCGCAAGCGGGCCGGCGGCAACGGCGACTGAGCAGCCGTCCCCCCCCACCGGGCGGTATACTCCCGTCTACCCCTGACGCCTTTGGAGCTGCGCGTGGCGCACCCATCCGACCGGCCGGCCGGCGGCAAGGAGGTGGACCGCATCCCCGGCACCATCGCCTGCCTGGACACGGCCAACCTGCCCGCCACCCTCATCTCCACCGTCGGCAGCCACTGCGAGGTCTGGCAGCAGGCCGGACGCATCCGCCGCGGCGGCGGCCATGAGCCGCTCGATCTCGTCATCAAGAAGTTCCGCCAGCCCTGCAGCTACCGCGAGGCGCGGGTCTATGCCCGCGAGTACCGCACGCTGCGCGAGGCGCTGGGGGAGATCATACCGGCCACCCGGTTCGTCCACACCGAGGTGGACGGCGAGCCGAGCGTGGTGGTCATCGCCCGCACCCACACGCCCTGGTTCAACCTGGCCAACCCCGCCAACGAGGAAGAGGCGGTGCCGCTGCTGCGCCGCCTCGGCCGCGCCCGCGACCAGCTCCACCGCTTCACCGCCGCCGCCCGCGGCTGGCACGGGGAGAGGGATCCCCGGGTCATCGATCTCTTCGGCGTCGACAACCTGGTGCTCGACCGCGGCTACCAGCTGCGCTACCTCGACAGCTTCGGCGTCTTCTTCCACGCGAGCCTGCTCCACCTGCTGGCGGAGGTGGACGAGGAGCTCAAGTACAAGATCGATCTCTCCCTGCGCCGCCTCGACTACCTCGAGTACCTTCTCGCCGAGTCCGGCGACTGAAGGCGCCAGTCACCAGTCACCAGTCACGGAACACGGAACACGGAACACGGAACACCCTTATCCCTTCACCCTTATCCATCAATCCCATGAGAATTGTGCCCGCTCCGGCTATAATGGTCCGCTTTGCGGAAGGTTCAGCCACAGGAACATCCACCGTGACCGATTTCAGCCAGCCCGCGGCCACCGGCCGGGGCCATGATGCAACCACATTCCAGGGCCTGATCCTGGCGCTGCAGGACTACTGGGCGCGGCAGGGTTGTGTCCTGCTCCAGCCGCTGGACATGGAGGTGGGCGCGGGAACCTTCCATCCCGCCACCTTCCTGCGCGCCATCGGCCCGGAGCCCTGGAGCGCCGCCTACGTCCAGCCCTCCCGCCGTCCCACCGACGGGCGCTACGGCGAGAACCCCAACCGGCTGCAGCACTACTACCAGTACCAGGTGGTCATCAAGCCCTCGCCGCTGGCGATCCAGGAGCTCTACCTCGGCTCGCTGCGCGAGCTCGGTATCGACCCGCTGGTACACGACATCCGCTTCGTGGAGGACAACTGGGAGTCGCCCACCCTCGGCGCATGGGGCCTCGGCTGGGAGGTGTGGCTCAACGGCATGGAGGTGACCCAGTTCACCTACTTCCAGCAGGTGGGCGGCATCGACTGCGACCCGGTCATGGGCGAGATCACCTACGGCCTGGAGCGCATCGCCATGTACCTGCAGGGGGTGGAGAACGTCTTCGACCTGGTCTGGACCGACGGTCCCCTGGGCAAGGTCTACTACCGCGACGTGTTCCACCAGAACGAGGTGGAGCAGTCCACCTACAACTTCGAGCAGGCGGACGTGGAGAGCCTGTTCGGCTGGTTCGACAACTGCGAGCGCGAGAGCAAGCGCCTGATCGAGGCCGGCCTGCCGCTGCCCGCCTACGAGCAGGTGCTCAAGGCCTCCCACACCTTCAACCTGCTGGACGCCCGCCACGCCATCTCGGTGACCGAGCGCCAGCGCTACATCCTGCGCGTACGCGCCCTGGCCCGGGCCGTGGCCCAGGCCTACTACGACGCCCGCGAGGCGCTGGGCTTCCCCATGCTGGCCCAGGCCAAGGAGGCCGCCCATGGCTGACACCCGCGACCTGCTGATCGAGATCGGGACCGAGGAGCTGCCGCCCAAGGCCCTGCGGCGTCTCTCCCGGGCCTTCGCCGCGGGCATCACCGACGGCCTGGCGAAGGCTGACCTGGCCCATGGCGAGGTACTGACCTACGCCAGCCCGCGCCGGCTGGCGGTCCACATCCGCTCGCTCCAGTCCGCCCAGGCGGACCGGGTGCTCGAGCGCCGCGGTCCGGCGCTGCGGGCCGCCTTCGACGACGACGGCCGGCCCACCAAGGCCGCCCAGGGCTTCGCCGGCTCCTGCGGGGTGGCGGTGGAGGCGCTGGAGAAGCTGGAGACGGAGCAGGGCGCCTGGCTCGTGTTCCGCTCCCAGCAGCCCGGCCAGCCCACCGCCGCGCTGGTGCCCGCCATCGTGGAACAGTCCCTGGCCGCGCTGCCCATTCCCAAGCGCATGCGCTGGGGCAGCCTCAAGGTGGAATTCGTGCGCCCGGTGCACTGGGTGGTCCTGCTGTTCGGCGACGAGGTCATCGACGCCGAGGTGCTGGGCGTCCGTGCCGGCCGCGAGACCCGCGGCCACCGCTTCCTGCACCCCGGCGCCCTCTACCTGGGCGAGCCGGAGGCCTACGCGCCGCTGCTGGAGACGGAGGGCCACGTGCTGGCCGACTTCGATGCCCGCCGCGAAGCCATCCGCGCCCAAGTACTGGAGGCGGGCGTCGCCGCCGGCGGCCGGGCGGTGGTGGACGAGGCGCTGCTCGACGAGGTCACCGCCCTGGTGGAATGGCCCCGCGCCCTGGCGGTGCCGTTCGAGGCGCGCTTCCTGGAGGTCCCCGCGGAGGCCCTCGTCTCGGCCATGCACAACCACCAGAAGTGCTTCCACGTGGTGGATGGCGACGGCCGGATGCTGCCCAGCTTCATCACCGTGGCCAACATCGAGAGCCGCGACGAGGCACAGGTGGTGGCCGGCAACGCACGGGTCATGCGCGCGCGACTCTCCGACGCCGATTTCTTCTACCGCACCGATCTCGACACCCCGCTGGCCGATCGCCTCGATTCGCTGCGCAGCGTGGTGTTCCAGCAACAGCTGGGCAGCCTGTTCGACAAGGCCGAGCGGGTCGGGCGGCTGGCCGCCCACATCGCCAATCGCCTGGGTTTCGATCCCGACAACGCCCGCCGCGCCGGCATGCTCTCCAAGTGCGACCTGATGACCAGCATGGTGGGCGAGTTCCCCGAGCTGCAGGGCATCATGGGCGAGTACTACGCCGCCCACGCCCATGAGCCCGGCGACGTGCCGCGGGCGCTGAACGAGCAGTACATGCCGCGCTTCTCCGGCGACGCCCTGCCGACCACCGACAGCGGGCGGGCGGTGGCCATCGCCGACAAGCTCGACACCCTGGTGGGCATCTTCGGCATCGGCCAGCCGCCGAGCGGCGACAAGGACCCCTTCGCCCTGCGCCGGGCCGCCGTCGGCGTACTGCGCATCCTCGTCGAAGGCGAACTCCCCCTGGACCTGACCTGGGCCCTGGCCGAAGCCCGCGGCGGCTACGGCGGGCACATCAGCGCGCCCGACGTGGAGGAGCAGGTCTTCACCTTCATGCTCGAGCGACTGCGCGCCTGGTACCAGGAGGAGGGGGTGCGGCCCGACGTCTTCGAGGCGGTGCTCGCCACCCGCCCGGTCCGGCCGCTGGATTTCCACCACCGTATACACGCGGTGGCCGCGTTCCGGGAGCTGCCCGAGGCGGAGAGCCTGGCCGCGGCCAACAAGCGGGTGCACAACATCCTCAAGAAGACCGAGGAGGCGATCCCCGGCTCGGTCGCGACCGAGCTGCTGGCGGAGAGCGCCGAGCGTGAACTCGCCGATCAGCTCGCCGCCCGGCGCGAGGCGGTCCGGCCGCTGCTGGACAACGGCGACTACACCGAGGCCCTGCGCCGGCTAGCCGGTCTGCGCGCCGCGGTGGATGCCTTCTTCGACCAGGTGCTGGTGATGGCCGAGGACCCGGCCGTGCGCGCCAACCGGCTGGCGCTGCTGAGCGGCCTGCGCGGGCTGTTCCTCGAGGTGGCCGACATCTCACGCCTCCAGTCCTGATTGAATGTGAGCACTTACAAACCTGACAAACACGAAGACTGGAGCGCCATGCTGGCGGCGGTCCAGGCCTTTCACGACAAGCACCGGTTCCGGGAGACCGGCGGCGAGGAGCTCACCTACCGCGTGGCGCTGATGGCCGAGGAGCTGGGCGAGATCTCCGCCTGCGTCTCCAAGGGCAAACCGAAGGCGGAGCTGGCGGAGGAGGTGGCCGACCTGCTCATCCTGGTCATGGGCACGGCCATCGCCGCGGAGTTCGACCTCAACGCCGTCTTCTGGGAGAAGATGGAGAAGCTCATGCAGCGCCCCTCGCGCATGGTCAACGGCCGCATCCGCGTCTCCGAGTTCAAGGACTGATATAAACCGCAGATTGGCAGTATTGACGCGAATTATTTGCAGCCAGCTGAAACGCCTCGCTCCATTCCGCTTCACGGTCACACCTCAACCGCCCAATCCAGACATCGCGGATGCATCCGGGTATGCCCATGCTGCGCGCAAGCCCCCGGCCATGATCCCTACAGCGCTTTAATCCCTATAATCTGCGTCAATCTGCGGTTAACCTGAAAAGCATGTTGAAACTCATCATTCTCGATCGCGACGGGGTCATCAACGAGGACTCGGACGCCTATATCAAGTCGCCGGAGGAGTGGGTGCCGATACCCGGCAGCCTCGAGGCCATCGCCCGGCTCAACCGCGCCGGCTGGACCGTGACCGTGGCCACCAACCAGTCGGGTGTGGGAAGGGGACTCTACGACCTGGCGACCCTGGAACGGATCCACGCCCGGATGACTGCAGCCCTGGCCGCCGTTGGCGGACATGTCGACGCACTCTACTACTGCCCCCACACCCCCGAGGATCACTGCACCTGCCGCAAGCCGCTGCCGGGGCTGCTCGAGTCCATCGCCCGCGACTACGGCGTCAGCCTGGCCGGGGTTCCCGCCATCGGCGACTCCTTGCGGGATCTGCAGGCGGCGGCGGCGGTTGGCGCCCGACCCATTCTGGTCCGCACCGGAAAAGGTGAGCAAACGCTTACCAACCCAGAACTCCCTCCGGACATTCCGATCTTTCCTGATCTGGCCGCCGCCATCACCGAGCTGCTGACCTCCGAATCCGCTGCCGAACACCACAGGGAGAACACGGCATGCTGATCCTCCGATCCACTCTCTATGCGCTGGGGATGTGGCTTGCCACCCTGGTCTACCTGCCGCTTATCCCGGTGGCCCTGGTGCTGCCCGAACGGCCCCGGGTCTGGCTCATCGCACGCTGGGCCCACGCCATGACCGCCTGGCTGGGGCTGACCTGCGGCCTGCGCTGCGAGGTGGAAGGGGAGGAGAACATCCCCCCGTCGAACGGTATCGTCATGTGCAACCACCAGTCCGCCTGGGAGACCCTCTACCTGCAGCTGGTGTTCCACGACCCGGCATGGGTGCTGAAGCGCGAGCTGCTCTGGGTTCCCGTGTTCGGCTGGGGGCTGGCCCTCACCCGGCCCATCGCCATCGACCGCAAGGCCGGGCGCAAGGCCATGCAGCAGGTTATCACCCAGGGCCGGGCGCGGCTGGATGCCGGGCGCTGGGTGGTCATCTTCCCGGAAGGTACGCGAGTGGCGCCGGGCGTTCACAAACCCTTCAACATCGGCGGCGCCATGCTCGCCGCCAAGAGCGGCTACCCGGTCATCCCGGTGGCCCACAACGCCGGCGAGTACTGGCCGCGGCGGGGGTTCATCAAGAAGCCCGGCACCATCCGCCTGGTCATCGGCCCCGTCATTGAAACCGCGGGCCGCGGCACGGCCGACATCAACCGCGACGCCGAAACCTGGATCCGCTCCACCATGGCCCGGATATCCACGCTTCCTGAGAACGCTGCAGAACCCCAGAATGAAACCGCAGATTTGCGTTGATTGTCGTTTATTTAAAGGCGCCACATTGAAAGTGAGCGCTTACTGACTTCATGTGAACCGAATCCAGCGTTCACTTACACAGGATACTGGAAAAGCATTCTTTCAAAGCGCCACTCAGAACCGTTGCTGAACCCGGTCCAGGCCACCGGTCCGGTCTCTCCCTACCGCAAAGAAAAGAGCGGACCCCAACTGCTGGTCCGCTCCCGTTGCTCCGACGAAATTAACGTCAATCCACGTTAATCTGCGGTCACATCCAACAAACCCTCAGACATCGAGGTTGGCCACCGCCAGGGCATTCTGTTCGATGAAGTCGCGGCGCGGCTCCACGTGGTCGCCCATCAGGGTGGTGAAGATCTCGTCGGCCGCCACCGCGTCCTCCACCCGTACCTGCAGCAGACGCCGGGTGTCTGGATTCATGGTGGTCTCCGCCAGCTGCTCGGGATTCATCTCGCCGAGACCCTTGTAGCGCTGGATGTGCAGTCCTCGCCGCGCCTCACTCTGCAGCCAGGCCAGCGCCTCGCGGAAGCTGGCGACGGGCTGGGTCTTCTCCCCGCGCTGGACGTAGGAGCCGGCCTCCAGCAGGTCGACGATGTTCTCGCCCAGGGCCGCCAGGCTGCGGTATTCGGCCGAAGAAAAGAACTCCGGGGCGATGCTCAGCCGATGCTCCAAACCGTGGGTCATGATATTCACCCACAGCACCGGCACATTCTTTTCCGGATCGTTCTCCACCGACAACTGGTAGCGGGGCTGGCCATTGTTGGCGTCGCTGGTATAGAGGCGGTTCTGCAGTTCCTGCACCCACTCAGCGGACCTCGCCGGGTCCATCCACTTGTCGGTGGTCATGGTGGGCATGTAGATCAGCCGATCCAGGATCACTTCCGGATAGCGCCGCGACAGCCGGCGGATCATCGCCATCACGGTACGGTACTGGGTTGCCAGACTCTCCAGCCCGCTGCCCTGGATGGGCGGGGCCTCCGGATTCACGTACAGCGCCGAGTTGTCCAGCGCCAGGCTGGTGAGGTAGGCCTCGAGCGCCTCGTCATCCTTCACGTAGGTTTCCTGCTTGCCCTTCTTCACCTTGTAGAGCGGCGGCTGTGCGATATAGACGTAGCCGCGCTCGATGAGCTCCGGCATCTGCCGGTAGAAGAAGGTCAGCAGCAGGGTGCGGATGTGGGAGCCGTCCACGTCCGCGTCGGTCATGATGATGATGTGGTGGTAGCGGGCCTTGTCCGGGTTGTAGTCCTCGCGACCGATGCCGCAGCCGAGCGCGGTGATGAGGGTCCCCACCTCCGCCGAGGAGAGCATCTTGTCGAACCGGGCCTTCTCCACGTTGAGGATCTTTCCCTTCAGCGGGAGAATCGCCTGGGACCGGCGATCGCGTCCCTGCTTGGCGGAACCGCCGGCGGAATCACCCTCGACGATGAACAGTTCGGACTTGGCGGGATCCTTCTCCTGGCAGTCGGCCAGCTTGCCCGGCAGGCCGGCCACGTCCAGCGCACCCTTGCGACGCGTCATCTCCCGGGCCTTGCGCGCGGCCTCGCGGGCCCGCGCCGCCTCCACGATCTTGTTGACGATGCTGCGGGCATCGGCCGGGTTTTCCAGCAGGAAATCGTCCAGCTTTTCACTCATGGTCGATTCCACGGCCGGCTTCACTTCCGAGGAGACCAGCTTGTCCTTCGTCTGGGAGGAGAATTTCGGGTCGTGCACCTTCACCGAGAGGACCGCCGTCAGGCCCTCGCGGGCATCGTCACCGGTGGTCGAGACCTTCAGCTTCTTGGCCAGACCTTCCTTGTCGATATAGCTGTTCAGCGTACGGGTCAGCGCACTGCGGAAGCCGGCCAGGTGGGTGCCGCCGTCCCGCTGCGGAATATTGTTGGTGTAACAGAAGATGTTTTCCTGGAAACCGTCGTTCCACTGCATCGCCACCTCGACGGTCATCCCGTCCTCCCGCTCATGGCGGAAATGGAAAACCGTTGGATGAATCAGGGTCTTGTTGCGGTTCAGGTGTTCGACGAAGGAGCGGATGCCGCCCTGGTACTCGAACACATCGGACTTGCCGGTCCGCTCGTCGGACAGCGAGATCCGCACACCGGGATTCAGGAATGAGAGCTCGCGCAGCCGCTTGGCAAGGATGTCATAGTGGAATTCGATATTGGTGAAGATCGTCGGGCTCGGATGGAAGCGAATCTCCGTACCGGTCCGGTCACTCTCCCCGGTCACGGCCAATGGCTCCGCCGGGTTGCCCATGGAATACTCCTGCTCGTAGACCTTCCCGCCACGCCGGATGAGCAGGCTGAGCTTGTCGGAGAGGGCGTTCACCACCGAAACGCCCACCCCATGCAGACCGCCGGAGACCTTGTAGGAGTTGGCGTCGAACTTTCCCCCGGCGTGCAGGATGGTCATGATCACCTCCGCCGCGGACCGCCCTTCCTCGGGATGGATATCCACCGGAATTCCCCGCCCGTCGTCACGCACCGTCACCGACTCATCGGCATGGATCACCACATCGATATTGGTGCTGTAGCCTGCCAACGCCTCGTCGATTGAATTGTCCACCACCTCGAACACCATGTGATGCAGGCCGGTACCGTCATCGGTGTCGCCGATATACATGCCGGGACGCTTGCGAACGGCATCGAGACCCCTGAGCACCTTGATGCTGGATGAATCGTATGTGGCGTTCTGCTGATCTGTCATAGGGATGCTCCGTGGACGAGTGCGCCCATTATATCACTGCTTCAAACCGACCATGTTTCACGTGGAACATCCTTCTATCCACATCGACAGGGACCAGGCCCATGATCGATTCATCAAGGGAGGTAACGAAAAGCTGTGTCTGCAGCTGCAGGAGATCGTGTAGGAGGGCGGCGACATGACCTTGGTCCAGCTCGGCCGTGATGTCGTCCAGTAGCACTATACAGTGTTTTCCATTCGTCACGCGCAGGTGATGGACCTGGGCCAGTTTCAATGCGCTGTTCAGGTGCTTCTGCTGGCCGCGGGAGAGAATTTCCCCGGCGGGTCGGGAGCCGGCCTTGATGCTCAGGTCGGACCGATGGGGTCCATAGTGGGTATAGCCGTGCTCCCGGTCCCAATTGATGGATTGCGCCAGCGCCTCCGCCAGGGACATGCCGCGGGGATGCCCGGGTCGGAATTCAATCTCCACGTCTCCGAATTCCTGTTCGAGTGGCGCCAGGTAGGGCACAGCGAATGGAAGCAGCGCCTCAACGTAATCGCTTTTCATCTGGGTGAGTTGGCCGCCATGGCGGATCAACTCATCGTCCCAAGCGCTCACCAACTGCACAGCCTGTCCTTCCCTGAGTGCACGGTTACGCTGCTGCAGTGCCTTTCGGTAATGGCGCCAGGTCTCCATGAAGCGATGTTCCACGTGGAACACCCCCCAATCGTTGAAACGTCGCCGTTCGGTGGGGCCACCCTCGAGCAGTGCCGGAACACCCGCGGCGATGATCTGAATCGGTAGCCATTCGATGATTTCAGCCCTGCTGTGGGCATCGTGTCCGCCGACCCGGAGCGTCACTTCACCGGAACGCTGACGTTCGATCCCGATGTGGGTATTGGTGCCGGTGGTTTCGCGATGGACCGTCGCCACCACCCGGAGGCTGTTTGCCGCGTAATTGATGATGCTGGAGACCTTGTTGCTGCGGAAGGACCGGGCCATGGCAAGATAGTGGATTGCCTCCAGGAGGCTGGTTTTTCCACTGGCGTTCGAACCCGTGACTAGATTCAGTTGCGACGTGGGTTCGAGCCGAACCTGTTCAAGGTTACGGAAATTGTCGATGGCCAGTTTCTTCAGGCTCATGCCGCATCAGTCTCCGGAAGCGGCTCTGCAATCGTGTTGATCCATGGGGAGGTGGATAGTCCGGTCATGCAGGAGTCGGAATCTTCCTTTGCAGCAAGGCCGCAGGCCAGGAAGAGGATATGTTCTCTACAGGACGAAAGGACCGGAAAAAACACCGCCGTTTCGCACTCGATGGTTCTTGCCGGCCGTGATGGTCTGGCCACATGGGTTCACAGCACCACAATCCGCAGGTGGTGAGTGATTTCCCGTTGCGTTGTTCTGATCGCAGGGACCTGGTCCTGAGGTTTGGAAAGAGTACCGGCTATCAATGGGCCCGAGTTGATCATTGAGTGCGGGAAAGGTTCATAGACGCGTGCGCAGACAAGGCAAGGGCTGCCACCGGTCCTGGGGGCGCCCGGGACCCATGGCAGCCCTGCTATCGTGGCTTGGCGTCGGTTTGGGGTAAGCCAGGTAAACCGCCGCGCTGGCTGGAGTCAGAGACGCATGGGCATGACGACATAGCGGCAGCTGTCATCTCCATCGGCCCGCAGATCGGCGCTGCTGTCCGCATCCTTCAGGGTGATCTTGACCGAGTCCGTTCCCAAGGCATTGAGCACATCGAGCAGATAGCCCACGTTGAAGCCGATCTCGAGCTCATCGCTGTCGTAGCTGACTTCGATCTCCTCCTCGGCCTCTTCCTGCTCGGGGTTATTGGCCATGACCTTGAGTGTTCCGGCGGAGAGTTGAAGCCGGATACCGCGGTACTTCTCGTTGGAGAGGATGGCCGCGCGCTGGAGCGCCTGGCGCATCTCTTCCCGTCCGCCAACCAGTATCTTGTCTCCATTCTTCGGCAGCACGGCACCATAGTCGGGGAAGCGGCCGTCCACGAGTTTGGAGGTGAAGCTGAAGAGGGGACCAATGACCCGAATATGATTGCTGCCGAGAAGTACCTCCACCGGCTCGTCGCTGCTTTCCAGGAGCCGGTGAAGCTCCAGTACCCCCTTGCGCGGGACGATGACCTGGGTGGCAGCGACATTGGAAAGCTCCATCGCCTTGTCGCAAACGGCCAGGCGGTGGCCATCGGTCGCCACGGTACGCAGGAGATCAGGCTGCGTTTCGAACAGCATTCCGTTCAGGTAGTAGCGCACATCCTGCTGCGCCATCGCGAACTGAGTGTGCTCGATCAGGAACTTGAGATCACGCTGCGGGGCCTGGAACCGGCTCGTGGCCTGAACCTCCTCCACGTTGGGAAACTCGCTGGCCGGCAAGGTGGCGAGGGTGAAACGGCTTCTTCCCGTCTTGATGACGGCCCGTTGATCCTGGACCCGAACCTCGACCATGGAGTCTTCCGGCAGGTTGCGCATGATGTCCACGAGCTTGCGTGCTGGCAGGGTTATTTCCCCGTTTTCCTCGGCACTATCGACCGTCGTGCGTGCAACCAGCTCTACCTCGAGATCCGTTCCGGTGAGGGAAAGCTGTCCATTTTCCAATGTAATCAATACGTTGGAGAGTATCGGCAAGGTCTGCCTCTTCTCCACAACACCAGCGACCAGTTGCAGAGGCTTGAGTAGGGCTTCCCGTTGGATCGCGAATTTCATGCGGCCTGTCCTGTGTTGTGTGATCTCACTAATTAATTGTTAGTTAAAGATACTTATAAACCTGTTGTTGTTACTAGTCAGCCGACGATCTGTTGATAACTATTATTTTGCTTTTTATATCATGTAGTTGCAAACATTTTCCAGTTGTATTGACCCGGGTGTTAAACCTGCGTTTGCTGCTGACAACCTGTGGATAGATCGGAGCCTTCCGGCGGGCTCCATTTTATCCACAGGATGAAAACATCATGTGCTGAGGGTTCTCAACAGGTTTGCGTAATCTTCCTGCACCGCGTGGTCCGTCTCCCTCAGCTCCTTGATCTTGCGGCAGGCGTGGATCACCGTGGTGTGGTCGCGACCTCCGAAGGCGTCGCCGATCTCGGGCAGGCTGTGGTTGGTCAGCTCCTTTGCCAGGGCCATGGCCAGCTGGCGTGGGCGGGCCACCGATCGGCTGCGGCGCTTGGAGAGCAGGTCGGCCACCCGGATCTTGTAGTACTCCGCCACCGTGCGCTGGATGTTGTCCACGGTGATGAGGCGGTCATGGAGGGCGATGAGGTCCTTCAGCGCCTCCTTGGCGAACTCCAGGGTTATAGATCTCCCGGTGAAGTGGGAGCTGGCGATGACCCGCCGCAGGGTGCCCTCGAGCTCGCGCACGTTGGAGCGGATGCGTTTGGCGATGAAGAACGCCACCTCGTCGGGGAGCTTCACCTTGGCCTGCTCGGCCTTGCTCATCAGGATCGCCACCCGTGTCTCCAGCTCCGGGGGTTCGATGGCCACCGTCAGTCCCCAGCCGAAGCGCGACTTGAGCCGCTCCTCCAGGCCGTCGATCTCCTTGGGATAGCGGTCACAGGTGAGAATGACCTGGTGCTGGCCCTCGAGCAGCGCGTTGAAGGTGTGGAAAAACTCCTCCTGGGAACGCTCCTTGCGGGCGAAGAACTGGATGTCGTCGATGAGCAGCGCGTCCACCGAGCGGTAGAAGCGCTTGAACTCGTTGATGGCGTTGCGCTGCAGCGCCTTGACCATGTCGGCCACGAACCCCTCGGAGTGGAGATAGACGACCCTGCCGCGGGGCTTGGACTTGAGGATCAGGTTCCCGGTGGCATGCATGAGGTGGGTCTTGCCGAGACCCACGCCGCCGTAGATGAACAGCGGGTTGTAGGCCAGGCCTGGATTCTCCGCCACCTGGGTGGCCGCGGCGCGGGCCAACTGGTTGGACTTGCCCTCGACGAAGTTGTCGAAGGTGAAGGCGGGGTTGAGAGTGTTGCGCCAGCGGGCGGGCATGCGCTCCTCACCGCCCGTGGCGGGCGCTGCAGGCTTCGTTTCCACCGCCTGGACCTTGGCCCCGGTCTCCGCCGGCGGACCGGCAGGACGGGCCTGTGGCTGCCTGCGGCTCCCCACTTCCAGCAGCAGGGTGGGTGGCTCGCCGCCGTGGATCTCGGCCAGCAGGTGGTTGATGCGCTCCAGGTAGTGATCGCTCACCCAGTCGAGAACGAAACGGTTGGGTGCGAGAAGGTAGAGGGCGGGACCGTTCTCCTCCACCTGCAGGGGACGGATCCAGGTATTGAACTGCTGGCTGGGCAACTCTTCCTGCAGGCGCTGCAGACACTGGTTCCAAAGTGCGATGGCCACTGGAAGAATCACCCCCCCTTTTGAAGTCGACTGACCCGCCAGTGTAGCTTCCGGGAATGGAGTTATCCACACCCTGTTAACAGGCCGCGGGCGGCCTGTGGCCCGGTGCCCGATTTGACAGGTCGCGTGGACGCGAAGTATCCTTCGGCGCTTCTATTCCGTGGAGCGGCGGCTGTGCCGTGCGCGGTGAGCGTCAGGTGTTCCGACACCCCGGCTTGATATAGATAACCGAAGTCCAATATCCACGTACCCGCAGGGCGGCAGTCATGAAAAGAACTTTCCAACCCAGTGTCCTGAAGCGCAAGCGCAACCACGGTTTCCGTGCCCGCATGGCCACCAAGAACGGCCGCCAGATCATCGCCCGCCGGCGTGCCAAGGGCCGCAAGCGTCTGAGCGCCTGAGGCGAGAGGCTCCTTGTCCGGGAGGGGAGGCCGGTTCCCGCGCTCGCTGAGGCTGACGCATCCCCGGGAGTTCTCCCGGGTCTTTGCCCAAGGCCGACGCCTGGCGCGGAACGCTCTCCTCCTGGTGATCTGCCCCAACGGGCTGGATCATCCCCGACTGGGCCTGACGGTGGCGAAGCGGCACGTGAAGAGCGCCGTGGCCCGCAACCGCATCAAGCGGCTGGTGCGCGAGAGCTTCCGCCTGCGCCAGGAAGATCTGCCGGCGATGGATGTGATCGTGCTGGTCCGGGGCCGGCTGGACGAGCTGGACAACCGGGCCATCCGGGCGGCGCTGCACAGGCACTGGAGCGAAGTGGTGAAACGATGCGCTGGCTCCTGATACTGCCCATCCGCGCCTACCGCTACCTCATCAGTCCCCTGCTGGGCAATAATTGCCGTTTCCATCCCTCCTGCTCCTGCTATGCCGAAACCGCCGTGCGACGGTTCGGACTGCTGCGCGGCGGCTGGATGGCTCTGAGACGGATACTGCGTTGCCATCCCTGGCACGAGGGGGGATTCGACCCCGTGCCGGATGAACCCCACAAACACTGACGGCCGACTATGGACTTCCAGAGACTGTTTCTCTACCTGGCCCTGTTCCTGATCTCCTTCCTCCTCTGGGAGGCCTGGCAGCGCGAGAACGCTCCGCAGCCTGAGCCGCAGGCGGTGGCGACCCCGTCGACGGGCGCACCCTCGGCCGAGGTTCCCGCCGATGTGCCCGACACGGCGGCCGCGGCTCCGTCCGTCCCGACCCCCGGCGCATCCGCGCCCACCGCAGCGGGCGCCGGCCAGGTGGAAGTGCGCACCGACGTGCTCGATGTGGTCATCGACCTCGCCGGCGGCAACGTGCGCGAGTCCCGCCTGCTGCAGTACCCGGTGAGCCTGGAGCGCAAGGACACGCCCTTCACCCTGCTGGAGTCCTCCGACCGCGGGGTCTACCTGGCCCAGAGCGGCCTGCTCGGTACCGGCCTGCCCGACCACCATGCCCGCTTCACCGCGCCGGCGGAGAGCTTCCGCCTGGAGCCGGGGCAGGACACCCTGGTGGTACCCCTGACCTGGGTCGACAACGATGGCGTCAAGGTCACCAAGCGCTATACCTTCAGCCGCGGCGACTACCTGGTGACGGTGGATTACCGGATCGAGAACGTCGGCGCCGACCCGGTGGCGGCGCGCGTCTACGGCCAGCTGCAGCGCAGCGCCGGCATCGATCTCGGCGGCTCCAAGTTCGCCGGCTACACCTATACCGGCGCCGCCGTCTCGAGCCCGGACAAGCGCTACGAGAAGATCCCGTTCGACGACATGGCCCAGCAGGACATCTCCCGCGACGTGCCCGGCGGCTGGGCGGCCATGATCCAGCACTACTTCATCAGCGCCTGGATACCGCCCCGGGACGCCACCAACCACTTCTACACCAAGGCGCTGCCGGGCGAGCGCTACCTGGTCGGTCTGGCCGGACCCACCCGTGAGGTGGCGCCGGGGAGCGTTGCGGATCTCGGCCTCGAGCTCTACATGGGGCCGAAGAACCAGGACCGGCTGGCCCAGATCGCCGACGGGCTGGACCTGACCGTGGACTACGGCTGGCTCTGGTTCATCGCCCAGCCGCTGTTCTGGCTGCTGAAGTGGCTGCACAAGCTGGTGGGCAACTGGGGCTGGGCCATCGTGCTTGTGACCGTGCTCATCAAGCTGGCCTTCTACCACCTCTCCGCCACCAGCTACCGCTCCATGGCCAACATGCGCCGCATGGCGCCCCGCCTGCAGTCGCTCAAGGAGCGCTACGGCGACGACAAGCAGCGCCTCAACCAGGCCATGATGGAGCTGTACAAGAAGGAGAAGATCAATCCGCTGGGCGGCTGCCTGCCGATCCTGGTGCAGATCCCGGTCTTCATCGCCCTGTACTGGGTGCTGCTCGAGAGCGTGGAGCTGCGCCAGGCGCCCTTCATCCTCTGGATCCAGGATCTCTCCATCAAGGATCCCTACTACGTGCTGCCGGTGCTGATGGGCATCTCCATGTTCATCCAGCAGAAGCTCAACCCGACGCCGCCGGACCCGATCCAGGCCAAGGTGATGATGGCGCTGCCGTTCGTGTTCACCGTCTTCTTCGCCTTCTTCCCGGCTGGACTGGTGGTCTACTGGGTGGTGAACAACACGCTCTCCATCGCCCAGCAGTGGTACATCACCCGCGGCATCGAGAAGGCGGCGGGCGGCCACCACGCCTAGCAGCCTGTCGGACTTGGGTCTGACCTACCGCGCCGGCGGGCACGTCCATGAGTGAACCGGCCGACACCATCGCGGCGCAGGCCACACCCCCCGGCCGGGGCGGGGTGGGCATCATCCGCGTCTCCGGCCCCCGGGCCGGCGCCGTGGCCCGCGCGGTCCTGGGGCGGCTCCCGCCGCCCCGCCTGGCCGAGTACCTGCCGTTCCGCGACCGCGACGGCGGCGTGCTGGACATGGGCCTGGCCCTCTACTTCCCCGCCCCCCACTCCTTCACCGGCGAGGATGTCCTCGAACTCCAGGGCCACGGCGGGCCGGTGGTCATGGACCTGCTGCTGCGGCGGGTGCTGGCCGAAGGGGTGCGCCCGGCCCGCCCTGGCGAGTTCAGCGAGCGGGCCTTCCTCAACGACAAGATCGACCTGGCCCAGGCCGAGGCCATCGCCGACCTCATCGACAGCGCCTCGGAGCAGGCCGCCCGCTCCGCCCTGCGCTCCCTGCAGGGGGAGTTCTCCCAGCGGGTGCACGCCCTGGTGGAGTCCCTGGTGCAGCTGCGCATGTACGTGGAGGCGGCTATCGACTTCCCCGAGGAGGAGATCGACTTCCTCGCCGACGGCCACGTGCTGGGGGAGCTGGACGGCCTCGCCGCCCGGCTGGACGGAGTGCTGGACGCCGCCCGCCAGGGCAGCCTGCTGCGCGAGGGGATGACGGTGGTGATCGCCGGCCAGCCCAACGCCGGCAAGTCGAGCCTGCTCAACGCCCTGGCGGGGCGCGAGTCGGCCATCGTGACCGAGATCCCGGGCACCACCCGGGACATCCTGCGCGAGCACATCCTGCTCGACGGCATGCCCCTGCACGTCATCGACACCGCCGGCCTGCGCGAGAGCGAGGACCGGGTGGAGCGGGAAGGCATCCGCCGGGCCTGGGAGGCCATCGGCCAGGCGGATCGGGTGCTGCTGGTGGTGGACGACCGCACCGGGGTGACGGCGGCCGACGAGGCGATTCTCGCCCGCCTGCCCCGGGGTCCCGCGCTGACCGTGGTACGCAACAAGATCGATCTCAGCGGCGGCGCGGCCGGGGCGGGGGAGGAGCGGGGCGCGCCGGTGGTGCGCCTGTGCGCCAGTAGCGGCGAGGGCATCGAGGCGCTGCGCCGGCACCTGGAGCAGGCGATGGGCTTCAGCGCCAGCGCCGGGGAGGGCGGATTCATGGCCCGCCGCCGGCACCTGGAAGCGCTGGCGGCGGCACGCGAGGCGCTCGCCCGGGGCCGGGTCCAGCTGGCCGAGGCGCGCGCGGGCGAGCTGCTGGCCGAAGAGCTGCGCCAGGCCCAGGAGACGCTGGCTGAGATTACCGGGGCCTTCGGCTCCGAGGATCTGCTGGGCCGGATCTTCGCCAGCTTCTGCATCGGGAAGTAACACTCAATTCCAGGGCGTTCCACAACGTCCGGCAACTTCTGTATTACCTCTTTTAATATGGTAGGTTATAGTGCATGGAAGTTCCGCTATGTTCGGAACAATCCGGCCGTTTTTGTGCCTAATTATGTGCCCATGGGCACAGTCTCTGGTTTTCATGGGCACAAATGAGCGCAGATTACACGGGAATGTCGTTCTGATAGGCCTGCAGGGAATTGAGCAGGCGGAGGTACCAATGAAGTTGAAGGACACGAAGCTGCGTAGCCTCAAGGCAAGCAGCACGCCTTATCAGCTGGCCGATGGTGGGGGGCTCTACATTGAAGTGCTGCCTAGCGGCAAGAAGGTGTGGCGGATGCGCTACCGCCTCCATGGGCGCCAGGAGCGGGTCACTCTGGGTGCGTATCCCCACTATTCCCTGAGGGACGCACGGGATTGGCGCGAAGAAGTACATAAGCAGGTGGCAAAGGGAGTGAGCCCTGCTCGTGCAAAGCAGGCAGCCAAGGTCGCACTGGGCGACACGGTCGGTGCGTTCTATCGCCACTGGATAGAGGAGGTGGTGCCGAGGAACAACAAGAGACCCGAGGTGACTGCCCGGATGGTCGAGAAGGATATCCTGCCGGCCATCGGGAAGATGCCGCTCACCGAAGTGACTCCGCTGGATGTCCTCCAGATCACGGACAGGATCAAAGCCCGGGGTGCGGATCAGGTAGCCCTGCGCGTCCGAGGCATCTTGAAGCAGTTGTTCGGCTATGCTGTAGCGCAGCACAGGATGACCTCAAATCCTGCAGCTGCCGTGGATGCGAAGTATATCGCCACTGCCAGAGCGCGGGATGTGGTATTGGAGCCCAAGGAGATAGGGCAGCTCTTTCGTGGCATCTACGCGTCAGACCTCAAGCGGACCTATAAGCTGGCCCTTCACCTCCTGATGATTACCCTCGTGCGCAAGGGTGAGCTGATCGGAGCTCGTTGGGATGAGGTCAACCTCGACCAGGGAGAGTGGTTCATTCCGGGTGAGAGAATGAAGATGGGCCGTGTGCACATCGTCTATCTCTCTAGGCAGGCCCTGGAGTTGCTGGATGAGCTGAAGAAATTAGCCTGCGGTTCTCCCTACATCCTGCCCAGCCGCAACGACCTGAAGCGGCATATCTGCCCGACCACCTTGAATTCGACCATCCGGGGACTCGACTTCGGCATCAAGCCCTTCGTGATCCACGATTTCAGGCGCACCGGCAGCACGCTCCTGAATGAGGCGGGATTCAATAGGGACGTGGTGGAGAAGGCGCTGGCCCATGAGCAGGGTGGCGTTCGAGGCATCTACAACCGGGCGCAATATGCCGACCAGCGGCGGGTGATGCTCCAGTGGTGGGCTGACTTCGTGGATGGTCAGATTGACGACAGGGAAAAGGTCGTGATGGGCCGGTTCGGGAGGGTTGGAAGCCATGGATGAGTTCACCCGGCGTGTGGTTCTGGACGAAGGCATCGAGCGCGCCCGGAATGGCAACAAAAATGACATGAGCCGGGTGTTAAGGACAGCGGCCCGCTGGATTCAGGAGGGCAATCCACTGCCAGAGCCGATAGCAGAGTTTGTGTCTGAAGTTCTATTCCGCGTTGCTAATGGGGAAAAGGCGGATAAGGTGTTCCGGCAGACGCCACAGGCCGAAAGGACATCGAAGACGTGGAAACGAGACCGTCATATCTTCGTGCGTGTGGAGGAACTGCACGCGCAGGTGAAATGTCTTGAAACAGCCATCGGTCTTGTAGCAGGAGAGGAGCACCTGTCACCTGAACGTGTTCATGACATCTATTACAGAGAACAGCGTGGGCGCTTCCGAGAGAGGATTAAGAAATTAGAGGAGTGAAAACTCCTCTTTTTTTTTACTCTTCTTGGTGTTCATCCGTTTCCCCTAACCTCCCTCCGCGCACTAGGAAGTTGACGGAGGTTCCCTTCATGATGAATAAGCTCTTGCGGCTGCCGCAGGTTATGGACCTCGTAGGTCTGCGCCGCACCGAAATTTATCGGCGGATCAGTAATGGTACTTTTCCCTCGCCCGTCCACCTGGGCGCGCGCGCGGTGGCGTGGGTGGAGTCTGACATCGAGGCCTGGATTGCGCAGCGCATCGCGGCCAGCAGGGAGGCGGCGAAGTGAACGCACAGCCTGCCACCCTCCGACTTCCCCCCTTTGGCCGCGCTCTGGCCGCCGCCCTCCGCGCAGCCGACTACGCGGGCCGGATTGGCGCCTCCGCCGACGGCAGTGCTGCTAGCATCTTCGTGGTTTGCGGTTCACACGCCTGGGTCATCGCCATGGACGCCCGGGACCGGGCTTTGTTGTTGGTGGCCCCTCGTGGAGAAGATCCGGCCCAGTACCACTGGGACCTGTTGGCCGGCCATGACCCCGTCATCATCTACCGGGCCGGGGTCATCACTGAGGCCGAGGTGCTGCGCCTGGTCGAGGTGCTGCTGAGTGATGGCATCAGCCGGGTCATCGACCTGGGAACAGGCGCGCATCACGTGCAAGGGGGTGCGGTATGAGCATCGAGCACAATGTGCCGCTCCGCAACCTCACCAGCACCAACAAGCCCTGGCCCGATCCGAAGCCGCTGCCGCCAGCCTTGCCGGAGGTGCCCGATTTCGATCCCATTATGCTGCCGGAGGCGCTGCGTCTGTGGGTCGAGGACATCGCCGACCGGGTGCAGTGTCCCATCGACTATCCGGCGGCCGGGGTCATGGTCGCCTTGGGATCTATCGTGGGCCGTCAGATCGGCATCCTGCCCAAGAGACATGACGACTGGCTGGTTGTGCCAAACCTTTGGGGAGCGATCATCGGCCGCCCGGGGGTGATGAAGACGCCCGCCCTGGAGGAGGCGCTGCGTCCTCTGCGCCGCCTGGAGGCCGAGGCCCGGGAGCGGTACGAGCGGGCTGCACAGGAGCACCGGGCCGACCTGCTGTTGGCTGAGGCGAGTGGAAAGGAAGCGAAGAAACGAATCGAGGCCGCCACCCGCAAGGGCGACATGATCGCTGCCAGACAGTACGCTCTGGCGGCAACGACAGAGCTGAAGACACCGACCAGGCGTCGTTACATGACGCAGGACACGACTGTTGAAAAACTCGGGGAGCTCCTCCGGGACAACTCCCGGGGCTTGCTCGTGTTCCGCGATGAATTACCCGGCTGGCTAAAGAGCCTGGATCGTGAAGGTCATGAAGGAGCCCGCGCCTTCTACTTGGAGGCATGGACTGGCACTGGACGGTTCACCTACGACAGAATCGGGCGCGGCACAGTCGAGATCGAGAGCGCAACCGTATCTATTTTGGGCGGCATTCAGCCGGGTCCGCTGGATGCCTACCTGCGGGCGGCCATCCGGGGTGCCGCAGGTGACGACGGCCTTCTCCAGCGCCTCCAGATGGTCGTCTGGCCCGATGTAGGTCGCGACTGGCGCAACGTGGATCGGTGGCCGAACTCCGCCGCAAGGGACGCGGCATTCGATGTGTTCGCCCGGCTGGATGCACTGCGCCCCGAGGACCTGGGGGCCGAAAACGGAGCGGACGTTCCTGCGCTGCGGTTTGATCCAGAGGCACAGGATTTGTTCGACGAGTGGCGGGCAAACCTGGAACGCCGGCTGCGAGACCCTGACACCGATGAGCCCGAGGCATTCATCTCGCATTTGGCGAAATTCAGGAGCTTGGCACCGAGCATCGCGCTGCTTTATCACCTTGCAGGTGGCAGCCCCGGGCCGGTCGGCCCCGAGGCCATGGCCGCAGCCGCGGCCTGGTGCGATTATCTTGAAGCCCACGCCCGGCGCGTGTATGCGACCGCGCGAGCTCCGGCGCTGCGTGCCGCCCGGGACATCGAGCGCCGTCTGCGGCGCGGAGAGCTGGAACACCCGTTCACCGCCCGCGACATTTATCGCAGGCACTGGCATGGTCTGGACCGCGAGAGCGTGGAGGCGGCCCTGGATTTCCTTGAGGAACTGGGACGCATCCGTGCTGATGTGCGAGAGTCTGGGGGCCGTCCATTTGTCCTGTGGCACGTCCACCCGGCGGTCATGGAGGGTCGGGCATGAACTACGCGGAGAGCCTGGAGCGCCTGCGAAAATTCCAGAAACGGCCCCATACGGTAGTGCCAAAAGTGCCAAAACCCCCTTTTGGCACTTTTGGCACTGCCCTACCTGGGCGTTTCCAGAAAAATGAGGCCCATGATGAGGAGCTGAAGGAGGTAGATAGCAGGGATGGCACGGAAGGGCCCTGGACTTCCGTCGAGGTGGATGAAGCCGTAGAGGAGCGGGCGGCCATCATGGAGGAAGCCGGCACCAACGCCACCACGGCGGAGCAGCTTGGCAAGCGGGCCCGCGAGTTCTATAACCACCTGTTCGGCGAGGCCAAGCGCACGGGCTGCTGCCATGCTCCCGTGGGGCGGTACTGCGCAGAAGGCGAGCGGCTGAGGGATCTATACTATCGGGCTGCTGCCGACGTTGACGTGGTGCCGTTTGAGCGGCATTCCCGTCACGACCCATAGCCGAAACCTGGCGGCCATGTATCTGTTCACCTTCGCGAACGAAGTTTTAACCTAGGGCTTTCCATTTTCGGCTCCTCGAGCCCGCCTGAGGCGCTCATGCAGCTTGTATGTTCCCGGATACAGAGGAGAGGGGCAGCTCATATCAATGGGCGTTGCTCTAGGCGATCACAGGGGCCGGCAGCACCCACGATCGGACCATCGGCCCGGCCGAAGACGGGATCGGTGTTCACCTTATCTTCGCCAAGACGTGCGCATGATGGTGTGGTATTCCGGTGCTCTATGCCAGTGCCATCAGGCAGTGTCTTATGCGGCACTCCTACCTGTCGCACCCCCCCAGTCCACATACTCCCGAGAAAGCTCCCACACACGCCACCTCCCCGGTCGTAGTGCGCAATGCCGGACTTGGCTGAATGAACACGCCAGTCATACCGATCTCTGTCCTGGATAGGAATGGACAGCGGGAAGGCTGTCTGTTCGCGCTTGTCCGTATAGGTACAAGGAAGTACATTGAAATCAACTATTATGTGACACTTTACCGATGCTTCTTCGCATTGACGTAGTACCGAGCACCAACGTCAGATCAGCCTACCCATGTAGAACCCGACGAGCAATTAACCAGTGGAAATGACAGGGAAAGTTCTTCAAAACATCGAACAGGTAGAGTCCAGCCTCTGGGAGGCCGCCGATCAGCTCCGCGCCAACTCCAAGCTGACATCGAGCGAGTACGCAATGCCGGTCCTCGGCGTCATCTTCCTGCGCCACGCGGCCAACCGCTACTACACCGCCAAGGCTGCTATCGAGGCCGACCAGGCCGCCGGCAAGATGCCCAAGCGTCCGCTGGTGAAGGCCGACTTCGTCAAGCGCCGGGCGATGATGCTGCCGCAGGAGGCCCAGTTCGACGAGCTGCTCAAGCTGCCCAAGGGCTCGAACCTCGGCGAGGCCCTGGTCGACGCCATGAACGCCATCGAGGCCGAGTTCGAGCCGCTCGCCGGCCAGCTCCCCAAGGACTACGACGGCTTCGACCCCGGCCTGCTGGAAGACCTGCTGCGCATCTTTGATCGCGAGGCCCTGCGCACTGCCTCGGGTGATGTCTTCGGGCGCATCTACGAATACTTCCTGATGAAGTTCGCGATGGAGGGGGCCCAGGACAAGGGCGAGTTCTTCACGCCGCCCTCGCTGGTGCAGACCATCGTCAACGTCATCGAGCCGGAGCACGGCATCGTCTTCGACCCCGCCTGCGGCTCTGGCGGTATGTTCGTGCAGTCCAGCCACTTTATCGAGGACCGCGGCGAGGACACCAGCCACAAGGTTACCTTCTACGGTCAGGAGAAGACCGCTACCACCATCCGGCTTGCCAACATGAACCTCGCGGTGCACGGCCTGGAGGGCGACATCCGCGAGGCCAATACCTTCTACGAGGATGTGCACAGCCTCTACGGCCAGTGCGACTTCGTCATGGCGAATCCGCCCTTCAACGTCGACATGGTCGACGCCGAGAAGGTGAAGGACGACCGCCGCCTGCCGTTCGGCCTGCCCGGGGTGAACAAGCAGAAGAAGGTCTCCAATGGCAACTACCTGTGGATTTCCTACTTCTGGAGCTACCTGAACGACAACGGCCGGGCCGGCTTCGTCATGTCCTCCCAGGCCTCAAGCGCCGGCCACGGTGAGATGGAGGTGCGCCGCAAGCTGGTCGAGACCGGCGACGTGGACGTGATGATCGCCATCCGCTCCAACTTCTTCTACACCCGCACCGTGCCCTGCGAGCTGTGGCACCTCGACCGCGGCAAGCCCGAGGACCGCCGCGACCAAGTGTTGATGATCGACGCCCGCAACGTCTACCGGAAGGTCACGCGCAAAATCTACGACTTCAGCCCCGAGCAGCTCGCCAACCTCACCGCTATCGTCTGGCTCTACCGGGGCCAGCAGGAGCGTTACCTCGATCTGGTGAAGGGCTACTTCGGCAAGATCTGCGACGAAATCGACCGCGTCCCCGGTGAGCTAGTCGTCTTCGACAAGACTCTCAAGGCACTGCGGGAGCAGTTACAGGCCTTCGCTGACAGCGTCGCGCTGCTGGTTGCCGTCGATGCCGGGAAGAAACAGCCACTCAGCGATGCCCTGGTCGAACTTGACGAGGCGCAGGTTGCCTATCAGGCCGACTGCACATCCCTTATCAAGGACCTGACCGCCTTTGGCCACAAGACCACCAAGGCGCTGCCCACAACCAAGGCAAAGCAGCACACAGTGCGGAAGGCCTTCGACCCGCTGGCCGAGCGCATTCGCGGCCTGATCAAGCAGGTGGATCTGCTCTACAAGCTCGCCGCCCGTGCCGGGCAGCTTGCCCACGATCTGGCCGGTGAGGACGAGGCCGCCGAGTTCCACGACCGCCGCGCCGCCTCGCGCCGCGTCAAGCAGCTCGACGCCGAGCGCAAGGCCGCGGTCGAGCAGCTCAGGCTCGCGGTCTACTTCCATCGCCAGGTCGTCTGGCTGCAGGACCGCTTCCCCGATGCCGAATTCGCCGCTGTGCCGGGTCTGTGCAAGGCCGTCACCCGCGCCGAAATCAAGGCTGCCGACTGGAGCCTGACCTCGGGCCGCTACGTCGGCGTCGCCCCGCCCGAGGAGGACGAGGACTTCGACTTCGAGCAGACCCTGCGCGACATCCATGTCGAACTGGCCGATCTGAACCGGGAGGCCGTCGAGCTGGCAGCGCGGATTCAGGAGAACTTTGAGGAGTTGGGGGTGTGACTGGGCTCCAGGTCAGGCCGATCAAGGACTACTGCCTCGGCATATTCGATGGTCCTCATGCAACTCCGAAGGAGTCAGACGAGGGACCGGTATTTCTCGGCATCAAGAACTTGACCAACGATGGACGACTGAACTTCACTGAGATACGCCACGTTTCGGAGCAGGAGTTCCCGCGGTGGACTCGCCGTGTGACGCCTCAGGAGGGGGATGTGGTTTTCACTTACGAGGCGACCCTGCATAGGTATGCCCTTATACCGGAAGGATTCCGTGGCTGCTTAGGGAGGCGCGTTGCCTTAGTGCGGCCAGATCCCGCACAGGTAGATAGCCGCTATCTGCTCTACTACTTCTTGTCGCACCAATGGCGACAAGTAGTGGAAGGATCAATCATCAGTGGCGCTACGGTTGATCGGGTGCCGTTGGAGAAGTTTCCGAGCTTCCCGGCCGCGCTACCGTCATTACCTGCTCAGCGAGAAATCGCTTCGATACTCTCCGCCTACGACAACCTAATCGAAAACAACCGCCGGCGGATGGCGCTGCTGGAGGAGGCAGCGCGGCAGCTCTACCGCGAGTGGTTCGTCCGCCTGCGCTTCCCCGGCCACGAGCACACCCGCATCATCGACGGCGTGCCGGAGGGGTGGGAACGAACGACATTCGGCGATCTGTGCGATGCGGTTCGGGAGGTAGTGATGCCTGAGGCACTTGATCCGGATACCCCATACATAGGGTTGGAGCACATCCCGCGCCGGTCGATAGCCCTCAGCGAGTGGGGTACAGCCGAGCAGGTGACGAGCAGTAAGCACCGGTTCGCAGCGGAGGATGTCATCTTCGGGAAGATTCGACCGTACTTCCACAAAGTTGGGATCGCATTTGTGGACGGAGTGGCCTCCTCGGACGCGATTGTGATTCGTACGCACAACCCAGACCACAGTGGATTCGTCCTGATGACAGCGTCTAGTGACCCGTTCGTGGCCGCCACCTCTCAAACCATGAGGGAAGGGTCGAAGATGCCTCGTGCAGACTGGAAGCAGATGCAAGCCTATCCTGCACCGCTGCCGCCGACCGGGCTTCTCGGCAGTTTCGAAGCGACCATCAAGCCGATCGTCGAACAGTTAAAAACTCTAACGTTCGCCAACCAAAAACTCCGCACCGCCCGCGACCTCCTCCTCCCCTGTCTGATGAGTGGAGAGATCGCCGCATGACCCACCTCTTCTGCACCCTCGACTCCCAGCGCATCTCGGACCTGATCCGCTCCGCCCAGCGGTTCGTCTGGTACGCGAGAGCTGGGGTGCAGATGGCGCCGGCGCAGGCTATGGCCGAGGTGGCTTACCTGCTCGGCGTCGAGATGGTCACCGTCGCTCTGGATTTCGACAAGCGGGTGATGCGGAGGGGGTTTGGGGATCGCGCGCCCAGTGAGGCGTGGTTGGAAGCGGGCGGTGCCGAAGCATGATGGTGGAGAACCAGTACATGGACCGCAAGTCGCTCCGGATTGTAACTGGCCGCACTGCCGATTGGCAGGAACTGGCCCGCGACTGTGTGTGCTTCGCGAACGGGTCTGGTGGTCGACTGCTGATTGGTATCGAGGATGGCCAGGAGATGCCGCCGCCGGAGCAGCGAATTCCCGCGGAGCTACCTGAGCGCATTCGCAAGCGCATCGGCGAGCTGACTGTTAACGTCCAGGCCCTCCCCGCGGTGGAACGCGCCGCCAACGGTGGCGAGTTCATCGTGTTGAGAATCGACCGGTCCACTAACGTGGCCTCGACCAAGGACGGCCGGTATTTCCTGCGGGTGGCAGACACCTGTGAACCGGTGGTTGGGGACGACGTGCTGCGGCTGCTGAACGAACGACCCGGACGGCCCTGGGAGACGATGGTGACTGACGTGCAACGCAGCGACCTTGACCCGGTCAAGGTGCGGGTGTTCGTGCAAGCCATCCGGGCCTCTGATCGCGTCAAGGAGTCGGTTCGGGAAAAAGGTGATGACGAGCTATTGATCCATTACGGCCTGTTGCAGGGTGTGGCGGCAACACGTCTCGGTGTGCTGCTTCTGGGAGATGCTGTCAGCAGACGTGCCCTAGGTACAGCGCCGATGATCCAGGTCATCAAGTACGATGACCACGGGCAGAAGATCAACAAGTGGGTCTGGGACGATCATGAGCTATCACCTATCGAGCTGGTGGATGCCATCTGGCGCGAGGTGCCGGATTTCCGGGAAAGCTACGAGGTGGCCGAGGGTCTGTACCGGCGCCAAGTCCCCGCATACGACGAAAAGGTGGTTCGAGAACTCCTGGTTAATGCACTTGTGCATCGGCCGTACACGCAGCAGGGCGACATCTACATCAATCTGCACCCTGACTTCCTGGAGGTCGTGAACCCCGGGCGCCTGCCACTGGGGGTGACCCCGCGCAACATCCTGCACGCGAGCCGGCGGCGCAACGACGCACTGGCGAGGGTCTTCCATGACCTCGGCTTGATGGAGCGGGAGGGGAGCGGTTTCGATCTGATGTACGACCGCCTGCTGTCACAAGGCCGGCCAGCCCCGGTTCCAATTGAGGGGCCGGATTGGGTCAAGGTGACCATACAGCGCCGAATCGCCAAGCCGGAGGTGCTGCGACTGATTGCCGAGGCGGATGGTCGCCTCCAGCTTACACAGCGGGAGCGCATAACACTCGGCGCGCTGGCCCAGACAGAGGGCATGACGGCGAGGGAACTCGGTGCGCTGCTCGAGACCGGCGGGGCCGACGAACTGACGGCCTGGCTGGGGAGGCTCGTGGACCTGGGGCTGATTCTGACGGCCGGGAGGACATCGGGGATGCGCTACTTTGTCGATCCGGCATGGCTACGCGGCGCTCAACTCGACCGCAAGACCACGCTCGCAAGGATTCCGCCTCATCGTCTGAATGCACTGATCCTCGAGGATCTGCAGCGTTACCCGGATTCATCGAGTTCGGACATCAACCGCAGGATTGGCGTAGAGATTTCCCGGAAGGCGGTCAAACGGGCGCTGGATGACCTGATCGAACAGGGACAGGTGGTCTTTCAAGGTGAGAGGCGTTGGCGTCGCTACCGTTTAGCGGATGCAGTTTCTAAAGGACAAAAACTGCGGAAAGATCCATAGAAGCAGGTCTGATAGGGTGTTATAGACCCAGTATCTTTATGTTTTATATAGATAAGTTATAAAGGACATGATTGCTGACTGTCCTTTATGCGGACCTATTATGGGCGGCAGGAGGCACGGTGGCGTTTACGGACATCAATAGCGAAGACCGGCTCGTGCAGGAGACCTTCGCTAACCACCTGCACAACGTGCTCGGCTGGGACAGCGTCTACGCCTGGAACGAGGAGACCTTCAGCCTGGACGGCACGCTGGGTCGCCTCGACCAGAAGGAGGTGGTGCTCATCCGCGACCTGCGCGCGTCGATTGCCCGGTTCAACCCGGAGCTGCCGGCGAAGGCGGTCAACGAGGCCATCGAGAAGCTGACCCGCCAGGACTTCAGCCGCTCGGCGCTGCAGCACAACGAGGAGTTCTACGGCTATATCCGCAACGGCGTACCTGTTTCCTACACGGATGCCAAGGGCCACAAGCGCCAGGCCTTCGCGCGGGTCATTGATTTCCGCGCCCCCGAGGTTAACCGCTTCCTGTGCGTGCGGGAGCTGAAGATCACCGGCCTGCGCACCCCGAACTACAATCGTCGGGCCGACCTGGTGTGCTTCGTCAATGGCTTGCCGTTGGTGTTCATCGAGCTGAAGGCGGTCTACAAGAACATCCGCGCCGGATTCGACGGCAACCTGCGCGACTACCTCGACGAGCACGTCATCGCCCATGCCTTCCACCATAACGCCTTCCTGGTCGTCAGCAACGGCGACCGTGCGCGCTACGGGTCCATCACCGGCGAGTGGGACCACTTTGCCGAGTGGAAGCGCCAGGACGAACGCGACAAGGGTAGCGTCGATGCCGAGGTGCTGCTCAACGGTATGCTGGCCAAGGATCGGCTGCTGGACATCGTCGAGAACTTCATCCTGTTCGACTCCAGCAAGCCCGGAGCGACGCGCAAGATTGTGGCGCGCAATCACCAGATCCTCGGTGTGAACCGCGCCGTGGCGTCGGTCATTCGCCAGGAGGAACTGAAGCTCAAATTCCCGCCCGATGAGCGGCTGCGTCACCGGGTAATCGAGTTGCCACTCGAATCGCAGACCTACCCGAAGGCCGCCGAGGACCGTGCTTCATACATCCCCGAGGGGCCGGTCGACATCGTAGAGCGCGCGCACCCTGACCTCGGCAAGCTGGGTGTGTTCTGGCATACCCAGGGTAGTGGCAAGTCCTACTCCATGGCTTTCTTTGCCGAGAAGGTGCGCCGGATCGTGCCGGGCAATTTCACCTTCGTGTTGATGACCGACCGCAATGACCTTGATAGCCAGATCTACAAGACCTTCATCGGCTGCGGGGTGGCGGACAATCAGACACCCCGGGCGGGGTCAGGCAAGGAGCTGGAACGGCTGCTCAAGGAGAACCACCGCTACGTCTTCAGCCTGATCCACAAGTTCAACCAGGACGTAAAGCCGGACGAGCCCTACAGCGAGCGCGACGACATCATCGTGATTTCGGACGAGGCGCACCGCACCCAGGCTGGCAAGCTGGCACGCAACATGCGCGTGGCCCTGCCCAATGCCGCCTTCATCGGTTTCACCGGTACACCGCTGTTCAAGCACGACGAGCTCACCAAGCGCATCTTTGGGGACTACGTCTCGCGCTACGATTTCAAGCGCTCCGAGGAGGACGGCGCCACGGTCAAGCTGGTGTACGAGAATCGCGGTGAGAAGCTCGGCATCGCCCGGCTGGACCTCAACGACCGCATCGCCGCCAAGATCGAGGAGGCGGAGCTGGACCCCGACCAGGGGGCGCTGCTGGAGAAGCTGCTCGGCAAGGATTACGAGGTCATTACCGCCGACGACCGCCTGGACAAGATCGCCGACGACTTCGTCGAGCACTGCGCCACGCGCTGGGAGGCCGGCAAGTCGATGCTGGTGTGCATCGATAAGGTGACCTGCGCCCGCGTATATCAGCGAATCATGCCGCGCTGGCGGGCCAGGGCCGAGGCCGTGCGGCAAGCCGCCGAGGCCAAGCAGGCGGAACTGGCCGCCGCGAAGGACCCGGACACTCGCGAAAGGCTGCAGTCAGAGGTCGATCACCTGCGTGCGCAGGCGCAATGGCTCGACGAGACCCTGATCGAGATCATCATCAGCGAGGCCCAGAACGAGGTCGCGGACTTTAAGAAGTGGGGCTTCGACATCATCCCGCACCGGGCACTGATGAAGCAGGGTTTCGAGACGACGGACGGCAAGCGGGTGGACGTGGAGACCGCGTTCAAGAACCCGGAGCACCCTTTCCGTATCGCCATCGTCTGCGCCATGTGGCTGACCGGCTTCGACGTGGAGAGCCTGTCGACCCTCTACATCGACAAGCCGATGAAGGCCCATACCCTGATGCAGGCGATCGCCCGCGCCAACCGGCGCTACCCGGGCAAGGACTTCGGCCTGATCGTCGACTATAACGGCATGCTCAAAAGTCTGCGGGAGGCATTGGCCCAGTACGCCCTCGGTGATGACGGCAACGGCAGCGAGGAAATTGTCGCGCCCATCGAGGAGCGGGTGCAGGCCATGATCGAGGCCATCGAGGCGACTGAGGCCCATGTCCGCGGCCTCGGATTCGAGATGAAGTCCCTGCGCGGCGCCCAGGGCTTCGCCCGCATCAAGGGTATCGCCGACGCGGTTGATGCGGTCTACACCAGCGACGAGACCAAGCGTCGTTTCGAGATCCTCTCTCGCCAGGTGTTCATCCGCTTCAAGGCGCTGCTGATGGAGCCGGCCGCTTTCGCCTACGCCGAGCGCCACGACAACATCGAGGCGGTTTACAGAAAACTCACCGAACGGCGTGACACTGCGGACGTGACCGAACTGCTCAAGGAGTTGCACCGCATCGTCAACGAGGCCATCCGAGCCCAGGAGCCGGGCGATGATCAGGTGGAGGGGCTGACCTTCGACCTCAGTCGCATCGACCTGGAGAAGCTCCGCGACGAGTTCGCCACTAAGGTCAGGCGCAAGGCCACGGCACTGCAGGACATCCGGGAGCTCGTCGAACAGAAGCTCGCCGAGATGCTCAAGCGCAATCCTCAGCGCATGGACTACTACAAGCGCTACCAGGAGATCGTCGCCGACTACAACCGCGAAAAGGATCGCGCCACCATCGAGGAGACATTCGCGAATCTGGTGGAGCTGCTCGAGGGCCTCGACGCGGAGCAGCGGCGGGCGGCCGAGGAAGGACTGGATGAAGATGAACTTGCCCTATTCGACCTGCTGAAGAAGGACAAGCTCGGCAAAGCAGAGCGCGAGAAGGTCAAGCAGGAGAGCCGGTCACTGCTCGCCTCACTGCGCGAACTCCTGGCGCCGCTGGAGCGTTGGACGGAGAAGGAACAGACTCAGGCCGAGGTCGAAACTTTCATCCTGGACAACCTCTACATGCATCTGCCATCGCCTCCGTTCACAGAAACGGACAAACAAGAGGCGGCAAGAATGGTGTATCAGCATGTATGGCAACAGTCGGTCAGCGGCTTGTTCAGTGTCACTGCTTGACGTTGCTGTCTGAGCCGGGCATCCAAGATGCTATTTTTGCGCGCTGTTTACCTTCCTCTGATACATTCCGCGGTTCAGTCCCCAAGCTGCTACCCTCTGCTGTAAAGAGCAGGAGGATACAGATCATGAGCAGATTCCAGCCCGGACAGAGCGGCAACCCCAGCGGTAGGCCCCGGGGCGCGGTGAACCGGTTTACCAGGTTGAAAGAGGAGTTCTTAGCCGCCTTTGACGAGATGGGGGGCCGAAAGGCGCTCGTGGAGTGGGGCAAGGAGAACCGGCGCGAGTTCTACGGGCTCCTGGTACGCCTGATGCCCAGGGAGACGCACCTTGATGCCGAGGTGAGCCATCCGCCAGGGGTTACGCGCGTGTCCATGGACGACACCGCGAAGTGGATAGAAGAGATGCTGCGGGACACGGCGCCGGAGCCTGTGGAAGGGGGGCAGGGTTCAGAGGTAGAGGCAGAATCGAAGGCATCACAAGGATCTAGTGTTGAGTCTGTTCCAGACAAACAATAACTTATGAGAATGGTTCGTTAGCCCTCCGGGCACGAAGAGGACCAGCGGCATGTTCAGGTCCTCCAGCCTCCTGGCCACGTGCAGAGGAATTGGCACATGCCGCACCCGGCACGACCCATCACCAGCCATTGGCGCCTTTACCAATCTGCACCAGGGCACACTCTGGCTCTTCTGACGGACCGACAAATCCGGCGGCGTCTTCCATGATTGCTCCTCACAACTTGCGGAGTGGTGCCCCACCGGCCAATACTTTCCTCCGGACTGATGGTCACCTACTGCGCCCGCCCTGTCCGGGCGCCCCCTGCAAGGAACGCCGATGAAGAAACCGTTCACATTCCTCAAGCAGATCGGGGTCCGGCCGCTCGCCGATCGCGGGGGCAAATCGGACACGAAGACAAGGATCAGGGGAAGCCTCACCCGCCTCGCCGAAAGTGCCGGCCACTCCAGCAAGAAGCCGGGCGCATCCTTGTTCGGGGTTGCGAGAAGCGCGAGCACAAGACTGAGTCGACTGATCCCCTCGGGCAGCGACGCCCCTCCCCAGGCCTCGCCACGGTTCCATGGTCTCGCGGAGAAGGCGCGAGCGGTTGTTGGCACCGCTAGCAGCACCCTGAGGAGGGATGCTGGGCAAGCCGAAGCTGCTGCTGGCCGGAAGTTCAGCAAAAACGCCCTGGACGTGGGCGCTGGAGCCTGGACGCAGGTGAAAACCCATGCCGATCGCTTGCGGCGGGAGCGCCCGTTCCTCCGGCGGAGAACCGCGGAGCGGATACAACAGGTATCAGTCTGGCTCGCCAAGCCCGAGCTCACCAAACAGGTCGCCCGAATCCCGGAGAGGTCGAGGTGGCTGTCCCGGTCCGTGGCCGAGGGTTTGAGCGCAGTGCTTGCCACCGATGCGGCGCGCAACATTGACGGCTGGATGCGCGACGCGATCGCCAGCGGTAAAGCAACCGTGTACGACAAGGCCATGGACGCTCAGCACATCGCCGACGGTGCCTACGGTGGGTTGCACCGCCTTTATGATGGCGGCCATGACATCGCTGGCGCTTTCACCGCTGTACGCAACGCACTACCTGACGACAGCATCGGGCAGGAAATTGCCGGAGGGCTCAGGTCGATCTTGAAGGACGTGGTGACCCCCATGGGTCTCCCCTTCGCGACCCTGGACATGGCGTCGTTCGAGAAGGCGGCCCAAGTCATCGGAGACTACACCGGCGCCTCCAGACAGTGGGTCGCCGATGCCGCCAGCTTCACCGCGACCGAGATCCTGAGCGCGAGCGTGACGGGTGTGGCCGTGGCGCTGAATTGGACCAAGGGCGACACGCGGCGTTTCGCTGCGATGGTTGCCAGCACGGGCATATCCAGCATGGTAGGCGGCAATCCGGTTCTGGCCATCCCCGTAGTTGTCGGCATGGCCCGCCTCTATCAGAAGGCGGGGCGTGGCGACTTCACGGAACTCTTGGAAGGCGCGGGCAAGGGATCGACCGGGACCCTCGCCTTCCTCGCGGTGGCCGAGGCTGTCTCCGGCGGGCCATGGCTCCAGCTGACGGCGGGCCTTGCCGCGGCTATCTCCTCCGGCAAGGGTTACGATGCTGTTCTTGACTGGCTGCGAACCCGGACCCCGCCGGCGCTGGAGGCACCACAACCGGCCGCCGATCCGGCATAGCCGTACCCACGTCATCTCAGCGACCCGCTCGCGCACAGAGTTTTCCAGGACCAGCAGCTCCAGCAGCCGCTGTTACTCCGCGTCCCCCGAACTCCCCCGCCACCCATTCCCGGACGACCTTCAGACCGGCGAGCTCCTGCCGGTATTCCTGATCGGCTTCGGTCCAAAGGGTGTCAGCCTCCGCCAGCCGCCGATTCCGGTACACGAGTCGGTCCCGGTAGAAGCGGCGCTGGGCGTCGAGCTCCACCCTCCCTGGCGTCTTGGTGCCGAGGGCATCCACCTCCTCCTCCTCCAGTAAGGCCTTCCGCACCTCGCTCTCCTGGCGCAGCAGGCTGTATCGGCCTTTGCCATTGCCAGCTTATGAGAACGGTCTAACAGCGGGATGGACACGCGGATGCCCGTGGTCGGGCCACCGGCGGCGAGTTCCCCGAAGAGGCCCTCTGATGGTCGGCTCCCGCATCAGCGTCGAGCTCGACGACCGCCGGGTGCTCCAGGTCATGGAGGCCATCATTCGCCAGGGGCGCAACCTGCGGCCAGCCTTCGAGGACGCCGGCGAGTACCTCCTGCTCTCCCACGAGCGCCGCTTCGACGCTGGCGTGGCCCCGGAAGGCACCCCCTGGGCGCCCCTCTCGGCTGACTATCAGGCCCGCAAGCCCCGCAACGCCCACAAGATCTGGTGCTGTACGGCTACCTCAAGAATCTCCACTACTAGGCTGACGACAGGGACTGGCGCTGTGCACCGACTGCATCTATGGCGCCACACACCAGTTCGGCCGCCCCGAGACCGGCATCCCGGCCCGCCCCATCCTCGGCCTCACCGACGAGGACGGCGACGAGGTCCTGGCCATCTTCCACGGCCACCTGGCCGAGCTCCTCGGCTGACCGACCGCCTGTGAGGCCGCAGGAGCGGCGATCTCAGGTGACCCGCTGCTTATCGCGCGGCCTCGAAGTCGTTAAACGCGTGGCGAAAGAGTTAAACGCCGACTAGGATGGTTCTGTAATGACCAATCCGGTCGATATCGCCGGGGGGAGTGAACATGGTAAGGTTCGCCCCCGTTGATCATGACCAGCGGGGAGAAACAGATGAACGCAATCTTCACCATCGGCTATGAGGGATCCAGCGTGGATGACTTCATGACCGAGCTGCAGGCGCGCGGTGTGGAGATCCTCCTCGATGTCCGCGAAATGCCGATCTCCAGAAAGCCCGGATTCTCGAAGCGGGCGCTGGCTACCGCCGCCGAGGAGGCCGGCCTCCTGTATCGGCATGAAAAGACCCTCGGCTCGCCGAAGCCGATCCGGGACAGGCTGCGCAGCGACGGCGACCTGAAATCCTTCTTCAACGACTACGACGACTACCTGGCCACCCAGCAGACGCTTCTCGTTGAGCTGGCCCAGGCACTGACCGGCAACGTGGCCCTGATGTGTTACGAGCGCGATCCGCTGGTGTGTCATCGCCGCTCGGTTGCACGTGAGCTGGCCAAGATCACCGGAAACAAACCCGTTCATCTGGGAGTCAACTCGCATGGACAGCGGACGAACCACCGAAAAGCTGTGCATACTCGTTAAGGCTTACCCGCAACCGAGCCAGAAGTACGAGGAAACGGTCTGTTGCGCCGCAGTCACTGAGGACGGAAGGCTCCTTCGGCTCTACCCTATACCGTACCGGACTTTGAGACCGGAACAGAGGTTCAACCGATTCGACTGGATCGAGGCGGACATCTGGAAGGCGGAGGATTTCCGGCCCGAGAGCTACAAGGTCGAACCCGGGAGCATCCGCATCATTCACCCGGGCAAAAAAATCAACGATATCGACAGAGTCAGGATCTGGAAACCGTTCATTGCGGACTCCCTAACGGCGCTCAAAGAAGAAAACGAGACAACGGGGCGCAGCCTGGGCATCGTCCGGCCGGATCCCGGCTCTGTCAGCTTCAAGGTGGCCCCGATAAGCAAGGACAGTAAGCAGGACCGCGAGATCGCCGAAACACTCTACAAGCAGACATCCCTCCTGAACCCGGACCAGCTCAAGCCCCTCGAAAAGCCAGAATACTCGTTCACTTACCAGTTCACCTCGGCCGGCAAGAAGCATACCCAGAAGATTCACGACTGGGAGGTTCAGGCCGCCTATTTCAACTTCAAGAAGAGCTACGGAAAGAAGGCCATGGACAGGTTGTGCCAGGAGTATGGTGAGAACATCCCTGCGCGAAACCTCCATTTCATCATGGGCACCATGCTTGCCCACCCTCGGACGTTCATCATCATTGGTCTGCTCAGGACGGGGGTTGATGTGGAGATGGCAGACGCCCAAGGGGGGCTGTTCTAACCTTGGCTCCTGATCTGGACGCCCGCCACCCGAGGGGTTAGTCTGGACCCGCTCTGACCCGTTCCTACGCCAGCCCGGCTACCCCGGAACCGGTTCCCCCGTCCATCCGCCTGCAGCACCCACCAGAATCGGTCCCATGCCTGGGACCACCCGCAAAACCGCCCTCTCCATCGCGCTCGCTGTCTGCGCCATTGATGCGCTGACCTCCGGCGAGCCGATCCAGATCCTGCCGGCCGGCACCTTCGACGCCTTGTAGCACCACGGAGGTTATGGGGCAGAAGCGCCTGGGCACCAACAACACCCATCAGTTCAACACCGCATTAACATCCACCACCAAGGGCATCACCTTATGGCTCTCTCGGCTAGGATGAAGAACTCAACCGCCAAGATCGCCATGTGGTCGTTCATGGCTTTCTTGGAATAGCTCCGCATCCTCTTAGCTTTGTGACGGTGCTCCTTCTACCCACTTACCAAGTAGTGAACCGATGACCCTGAGCAGACCTCCTTGTATGAGCAGGACAAACCGGTATTTTGTCCCAGTGAACTAGAGCCCAGTCAGGACCGTTAGATGTGCCCATGGCTGTGCCCACATACAAGAGCAAGATGATATGTTGTCACGTAATTTCAATTTCTTAGCTCGTTTCGTTACTTTCTGCATCGGCAAGTAGGCCCTGCCGGGCCGACTGCGCAGGTTGTCTCTGAGCGTAAATCAGAGCGTCTAACGTAAGTAAGCGCTCACATCTCGCCGGCCATCCGGGCCAGCTGGCGGCAGTCGCAGCTCAGCCCGCTGCGGCCCCGGCGGCGCAGGCCGCCGCCGCGCTGGAACTCCGCCATCACCCGGCTCACCGTCTCCGCGGTCAGCCCCAGCATCGCCCCCATCTCCTCGCGGGTGAAGTCGATCTCCAGCCGGCCGTGGCCGCGCTCGGCGAACCACAGCAGCATCCGCGCCACCCGCTGGCGGGCGGTGCCGGTGGCGAAGTGGGTCAGCCAGGTGTCCGCCGCCTCCAGCGCCCGCTGCCAGTGGCCCAGCAGGTTCCACTTCAGTGCCGGGTCGGCATCGGCGGCGCGGCGCACCGCCGCCGCCGGCAGCCGGCAGAGCAGGGCGCCGCGGACCACCCAGGCGTGGTGCCGGTAGCCGCTGTCCAGCAGGACCTCCAGCCCGAACAGATCCCCGGGCCCGAGCAGGCGCACGATGCGCTGCTGCCCGTCGGGCAGGTAGCGGACCAGCTTCAACTGGCCCCGGACCACGTGGTAAAAGTGCTCGCCCGCTTCACCGGCCCGGTAGAGGCGCAAGCCCTCGGGCACATAGCGGTTCTCCACCTCCAGGCCGCCGGCATGGAGGGGACCGAGGGGGCAGGCCCCGCAGGGGAGCTCGTCGCAGGCACGGCGGACGGTAAAGGTGGGCAGGCATTCCATGGCAGCGCTTCCCTGTGCAGTGTGCGGACATGAAACCGGTTAGCAAGGTCGATGCCAGGTAGCGGCGGACGGCAATTCAGGGACTTGCGGCCGGCCCGACGCCCGTGGTGGGTCAAATCCCCCGCCGCCTGCGTCAGGGCACGGGTTGAAAAGCGAATGAGAGGATCTCCGCAGATTACGCAGATTGCGCAGATTAAAAGAGATAGGGTCTTCCACGTTGTTGCGCCTGGCTCCGGGTGGTCGGGTGTGCTGCGTCACTCTGGGGGGCACATTCAGCGAGTCGCCGGCCGGTCAGATGCAAGGCGCGCTTGTGCAGGAAGGGCAGACACCCTTTCAAGCGAGCGCAACACCGCCGCAGTCCGCGACATCCGACTGATCGAACCGGAAAACCATCTGTGTAATCTGCATAATCTGTGGATAACACGTCTTTACGGTCTTTCTCCGTGTCCCCGTGGTGAATAGAAGAAACTGCGGCGGGGTTGGCCGCCACCCCGGTTACAATCCGGCCCCGAGACTCTATAATGGCCGATCCCGATTTTTAACTTGCTGATTCGGCATGGACTTCACTGAGCGTTTCGATGTGATCGTGGTGGGCGGCGGGCACGCCGGCACGGAGGCCGCGCTGGCCGCCGCGCGACTTGGCGCGCGCACGCTGCTGCTCACCCACAACATCGAGACCCTCGGCCAGATGTCCTGCAACCCGGCCATCGGCGGCATCGGCAAGGGCCACCTGGTGCGGGAGATCGACGCCCTCGGCGGGCTCATGGCCCGGGCCATCGACCGGGCCGGGATCCAGTTCCGGGTGCTCAACGCCCGCAAGGGACCGGCGGTGCGCGCCACCCGCGCCCAGGCCGACCGCGCGCTCTACAAGCGGGCGGTGCGCGCGGCGCTGGAGAACCAGCCCAACCTCACCCTGTTCCAGCAGGCCGTCGACGACCTGGTCCTGGATGGCGGTCGGGTGGCGGGGGTGGTCACCCAGATGGGGCTGCGCTTCCACGCCCCGGCCGTGGTGCTCACCGTGGGCACCTTTCTCGGCGGCAAAATCCACGTCGGACAGGCCAATCACCCCGGCGGGCGAGCCGGCGACCCGCCCTCGGTAAGCCTGGCCGCGCGCCTGCGCGAGCTGCCGTTCCGGGTGGAGCGGCTGAAGACCGGCACGCCGCCGCGGCTGGACGGGCGCAGCATCGACTGGGACGCCCTCGAGGTGCAGCCCGGCGACACCCCGGTGCCGGTGTTCTCGTTCCTGGGCGACGCGGTCGAGCATCCGCGCCAGGTGCCCTGCCACATCACCCGCACCAACGCCGCCACCCACGACATCATCCGCGGCGGCATGGACCGCTCGCCCCTCTACACCGGGGTCATCGAGGGGGTGGGGCCGCGCTACTGCCCCTCCATCGAGGACAAGATCGTCCGCTTCGCCGACCGCGATTCGCACCAGATCTTCCTCGAACCCGAGGGGCTCGACACCCACGAGATCTACCCCAACGGTATCTCCACCTCGCTGCCCTTCGACATCCAGCTGGCACTGGTGCGCTCCATCCGCGGCCTGGAGCGGGCCCACATCACCCGTCCCGGCTACGCCATCGAGTACGACTTCTTCGATCCCCGCGACCTCGAGCCCACCCTGCAGACGAAGTTCGTCCCCGGGCTCTGGTTCGCCGGCCAGATCAACGGCACCACCGGCTACGAGGAGGCCGCCGCCCAGGGGCTTCTGGCCGGGCTCAACGCGGCGCTGGCGGTGCAGGGACGGGCGCCCTGGTGGCCGCGCCGCGACCAGGCCTACCTGGGCGTGCTGGTGGACGACCTCATCACCCGCGGTACCTCCGAGCCCTACCGCATGTTCACCAGCCGCGCCGAGTACCGCCTGCTGCTGCGGGAGGACAACGCCGATCTCCGCCTGACCGAGATCGGCCGCGGGCTGGGACTGGTGGACGCGGCGCGCTGGGACGCCTTCCGCGCCAAGCGCGAGGCCATCGGGCGCGAGCAGCGGCGCCTGCGTGAAACCTGGGTGCGGCCCGGCAGCGACGCGGCCCGGGCCCTGGAGCCGCTGCTGGGCCAGCCGCTAACGCGGGAGTACCGGCTCGAGGAGCTCCTGCGCCGGCCCGGCATCGAGTTGGCCCGGCTGCACGAGCTGCCGGGGCTGATCCCGGAGCCGCTCCACCCGGCGGTTGCCGAGCAGGTGGAGGTACAGGTGAAGTACGCCGGTTACATCGAGCGCCAGGGGGCGGAGATCGCCCGCCAGCTGCGCTACGAGTCCCAGCCGCTGCCGGCCGATCTGGACTACGATCGCGTCCATGGCCTCTCCAACGAGGTGCGCCAGAAGCTGGCCGCCGCGCGCCCGGCCACCCTGGGCCAGGCGGCGCGGGTGCCCGGGGTGACTCCGGCGGCGGTCTCCCTGCTGCTGGTCCATCTGAAGAAACGGCGCAGCCTCGATGAGCGCAAGAGCGCCTGAGGCGGGGGCGGCCGAGTGGGCCGCGGCGGAGGCGACGCTGGTGCGCGGCCTGGAGCGCCTGGCGCTGGCGCCGGCGCTGGCCGTGCCGTTGCTGGACTACCTGCGCCTGCTCTCGCGCTGGAACCGCGCCTACAACCTCACTGCCGTCACCGCGCCGGGGGAGATGGTGGTGCGGCATCTGCTCGACAGCCTGGCGGTGCTGCCCCACCTGCGGGGGCCGCGGGTGCTCGACGTGGGCACCGGCGCGGGGCTGCCGGGCATCCCCCTGGCGCTGGCCCGGCCGGAGTGGACCTTCGAGCTGCTGGACAGCAACGGCAAGAAGACCCGCTTCGTCGCCCAGGCGGCGACCGAGCTCGGCCTGGGCAACGTGCGCGTGGTATGGTCCCGGGTTGAGACGTACCGGTCCGCGGCGTGCTTCAATACGGTGGTTTCGCGGGCTTATGCGGCGCTTGGCGACTGGCTGCGCCAGACCCGCGCGCTGGCCTGTCCGGACGGCGTGTGGCTGGCGATGAAGGGCACCCTGCCGGAAGCGGAGCTGGGCGGGCTGCCGCCGGGCTTCACGGTGGCCGCGGTGGAGCGGCTGCAGGTGCCGGGGCTGGCGGCGGAGCGCCACCTGGTGGTTTTGAATTACGGCCCGGCGACGGGGGGGGAGACTGGCTGATGGGCAGGATCATCGCGGTAACCAACCAGAAGGGCGGGGTGGGCAAGACCACCACCTGCGTCAACCTGGCCGCCTCGCTGGCCGAGGCCGGGCGGACGGTCCTGCTGGTGGACATGGATCCCCAGGGCAACGCCACCCAGGGCTGCGGCGTGCCGCGGGAGTCGCTGGAGCTGACCAGCTACGACGTGCTGCTGGGCGAGGCGCCCCTGGACCAGGCCCTGCTCAAGCTGGAGTCGGCGCCCTTCCACCTGCTGCCCGCCAACGGCGATCTCACCGGCGCCGAGGTGCAGCTGCTGGATCTCGAGGGCCGCGAACGGCGCCTGCGCCAGGCCCTGGGCACGGTGCGCGGGCGCTACGACTACATCATCATCGACTGCCCGCCGGCGCTGAACATGCTGACCGTCAACGCGCTGGTGGCGGCCGACGCGGTGCTGATCCCGATGCAGTGCGAGTACTACGCGCTGGAGGGGCTGACGGCGCTCATGAACACCATCGAGAAGATCCGCGCCGCGGTCAATCCCGGGCTCGAGATCGAGGGCCTGCTGCGCACCATGTACGACCCGCGCAACCGGCTGGCCATCGACGTCTCGCGCCAGCTCATCGGCCACTTCGGCGACCGTGTCTACCGCACCGTGGTGCCGCGCAACGTGCGTCTGGCCGAGGCGCCGAGCCACGGCCTGCCGGCGCTGGTCTACGATCGCCTCTCCCGGGGCTCGGTGGCCTACATGGCCCTGGCCGGGGAGATGCTGCGCCGCCACGAGGCGGTGGCCGATCCCGCCGGGACCGGCACCGGTTGAGGTTTCCTGAATTGATCAGCACGGCGGGGTACGCGAGCCGGCGCCAGGAGAGGACAAGACAGCCATGAGTGTAAAGAAACGGGGACTGGGCCGGGGGCTCGACGCCCTGCTGGGCGGCGCGGCGCCGGCGCCGCGTGGCGACAGCGCCGCGGCCGCGCCCGAGAACGAGCTGCGCCACCTGGGGCTGGACCTGGTCCAGCGCGGCAAGTACCAGCCCCGCAAGGACATGCATCCCGAGGCGCTGGAGGAGCTGGCCGCCTCCATCCGCGCCCAGGGCGTGGTGCAGCCCATCGTGGTGCGCCCCATCGGCGGCGGGCGGTTCGAGATCATCGCCGGCGAGCGGCGCTGGCGCGCCTCCCAGCTGGCCGGCAGGGACACCATCCCCGCGGTGGTGCGCGACGTGCCCGACGAGATCGCCGTGGCGATGGCGCTGATCGAGAACATCCAGCGCGAGAACCTCAACCCCATGGAAGAGGCCACCGCCCTGCAGCGGCTCATCGACGAGTTCGGCATGACCCACCAGCAGGTGGCCGAGGCGGTGGGGCGCTCCCGCGCCGCGGTCACCAACCTGCTGCGCCTGCTCACCCTCAACCCCGACGTGGCGCTGCTGCTGGAGCACGGGGATCTCGAAATGGGCCATGCCCGCGCCCTGCTCGGCCTCGCCGGCGAGAAGCAGAGCGAGGCGGCCCGCACGGTGGCGGCGCGGGGGCTGTCGGTGCGCGAGACCGAGAACCTGGTGCGGCGGCTGCAAAGCGAAAAGCCGAAGGCCGCCCCGCGGGCGCCCGATCCCGATATCCGCCGCCTGCAGGAGAGCCTGTCCGAGCGGCTCGGCGCCGCGGTGCGCATCGACCACGGCAACAAGGGCAAGGGCAAGCTGGTCATCGCCTACAACAGCCTGGACGAGCTGGACGGCATTCTCGGGCACATCAAGTAGCCCGGGGAAAGCTGTCATAGGGCAAGGCTATGTTTGATTTAACTAATACGCTTATATAAAAGATTTTTAGTGGCTCATTGACCCCATAAGTGCATGGGGCTATACTTCGGCGCCGCTGACAGACCCGGGTTTGGGAATCTTGTCACGCTGGAAAAGAGAGGCAGACAAGCGCCGCGAGGCTCGCGCAGGCAATCACGCATGAGTTACTACGTGACCCGCCTGCAGGCACAGCTTCGCAGGCGATTTTTTGTGCAGATGATTCTGCTGGTTGCGGTCGCCGCGGTGGCCGGAATCGGCTGGGGGCCGAGGGCGGCGCTGGGCGCGGCCTTCGGCGGCGGCATCGCCGTGGTCAACCTGCTCCTGCTGCGCTGGCACGCCGGGCGCGCGGAGAGGGTGGCCGGAACCGACGTCGGGCGCAACATGCGCGTGCTCTACCGCGCGGCGCTGGAGCGGTTCCTGGCGACCGTGATCTTATTTGCCCTGGGGCTCGGTGTGTGGACGCTCCCGCCGCTGCCCCTGCTGATCGGCTTCCTCGTCAACCAGGCCGCGCAGCTGGGCGCCGGATATCAAAATCGGAATCGAGGCTTGAGAAATGTCGACTAGCGGAGAGCTGACCTCCTCGGGGTACATCAAGCACCACCTGACCAACCTGACCTTCGGCCAGCACCCGGACGGCACCTGGGGCATCGCCCACTCGGTGCAGGAAGCCGGGGAGATGGGCTTCTGGGCGATCAACCTCGACACCATGTTCTTCTCCATCGGCCTCGGCGTGCTGTTCCTGTGGCTGTTCCGCAAGGCCGCGCTGAAAGCCTCCGCCGGCGTGCCGGGCGGCTGGCTGAACTTCGTCGAGTGGATCGTCGAGTTCATCGACGACAGCGTCCGCGGCAGCTTCTCCGGCAAGAACGACGTGGTGGCCCCGCTGGCGCTCACCATCTTCGTCTGGATCTTCCTGCAGAACCTGATGGATCTCGTGGCCGTCGACTTCATTCCCGGCCTGGCCACGCTCATCGGCATCCCCTACCTCAAGATCGTGCCGAGCACCGATCCCAACATCACCTTCGGCATGTCGCTCTCGGTGTTCTGGCTCATTCTCTACTACAGCATCAAGATCAAGGGCGTCGGCGGCTTCGTCGGCGAGCTGACCCTGCAGCCCTTCGGCAAGTGGGCGCTGCCGGTCAACCTGTTCCTGGAAGGCGTGACCCTGATCTCCAAGCCGATCTCCCTGGCCCTGCGACTGTTCGGCAACATGTACGCCGGCGAGATGATCTTCATCCTCATCGCGCTGATGTACGGTGCCGGCTGGGTGATGGGTGCCTTCGGCGGGCTGCTGCAGCTGGGCTGGGCTATCTTCCACATCCTGATCATCACGCTGCAGGCGTTCATCTTCATGACCCTGACCATCGTGTACCTGGACATGGCTCACCAGGAGCACCACTGATTTCTCTTTCGTATCCAACCTGTCTCTAGGAGAGAACAATGGAAAGTGCACTGCTTTACATCGCTGGCGCAATCATGATGGGTCTCGGCGCACTCGGTGCCGCCGTGGGCATCGGCGTGCTGGGCGGCCGCTTCCTCGAAGGTGCCGCGCGCCAGCCGGAGCTGATCCCCATGCTCCGTACCCAATTCTTCATCGTGATGGGCCTGGTTGACGCCGTGCCGATGATCGCCGTCGGTCTGGCCATGTACGTGCTGTTCGCCGTTGCGGGATAAGAGCGGTCTCCGACCCGACACTGTAGCGACACACACGACCGTCCATCTTCGATATAGGGAACGGACATGAACTTCAACGCAACCCTGATTGGCCAGTCGATTGCGTTCTTTGTGTTTGTCTGGTTCTGCATGAAGTTTGTTTGGCCTCCCATCATGCAGGCCCTGAACGACCGCAAGACCAAGATTGCCGACGGGCTGGCCGCCGCCGAGCGTGGGCTGAAGGAGCGCGAACTGGCGGAGAACCACGCCAAGGAAGTGCTCGTGGAGGCCAAGCGCCAGGCCGCCGAGATCATCTCCCAGGCCCAGAAGCGCGGCAACGAGATCGTGGAAGAGGCCAAGGGCCAGGCCCGCGACGAGGGGCAGCGGCTCCTGGAAGCGGCGCGTTCCGAGATCGGCCAGGAGATGAGCCGGGCCCGCGACGAGTTGCGCGGCCAGGTCGTCCAGCTGGCGGTGGTGGGTGCCCGCAAGGTGCTCGAGAAGGAAGTCAACGCCGCTGATCACGAACGCCTCCTCAAGGACGTGGCGGCCCAGCTCTAGGGCATGAACGATGGCTGAAAAAAATACCGTAGCCAGACCCTACGCGGTTGCCGCCTTCCGCTTCGCGCAGAAGGCCGGTCGCCTCGCCGAGTGGTCGGAAATGCTGGCCTTCGCCGCCGTGGTGGTGCAGGACCCCGGCATGCTGGCGCTGGAACGCAACCCCAAGGGGGGTCCCGAGCGTGCCAGCGCGCTGCTGCTCGAGCTCTGCGGCGAGCGGCTCGACGCCAACGGCATGAACTTCCTCCGCACCCTGGTGGAGAACAAGCGCCAGGGCCTGCTGCCGGAGATCGCCGCGCAGTTCGAGGAGCTGAAGAAAGAGGCCGAGTCCCGCGTGGACGTGGAGGTGATTTCCGCCTTCCCGCTCCAGGAGGCGGAACAGGCGCAGCTCGCCGAGGCGCTCGCGAAGCGGTTCGGCAAGGCGGTGAACCTCTCCAGCCGGGTGGACGAAGACCTCATCGGCGGCGTCTTGGTGCGCGTCGGCGACAAGGTCATCGACGGCTCCCTGCGGGGACGCATCGAGCAGCTGGCGAGCCAACTGGGTATCTAGGCTAACAGACTATTTGGGTGAGGGCAGCGGGCCGCGCACCAGCGCCCCGGCTCCCGGGAAGCTCCGCCCCATACGCCCGTCACGCACAAAGGAAGACCGCTATGCAACTGAATCCTTCGGAAATCAGTGAGCTGATTCAGAAGAAGATCGAGGGCTTCGAGGCCACCAGCGAGGCCCGCACCGAGGGCACCATCGTCGGCCTCACGGATGGCATCGTCCGCATCCACGGCCTGGCCGACGTCATGTCCTACGAGATGCTGGAGTTCCCCGGCAACACCTTCGGCCTCGCCCTGAACCTGGAGCGGGATTCCGTGGGCGCCGTGGTGCTCGGCGACTACAAGCACCTCACCGAGGGCGACTGGGTGCGCACCACCGGCCGCGTGCTCGAGGTGCCCACCGGCGACGCCCTGCTCGGCCGCGTGGTGAACTCCCTGGGCGAGCCCATCGACGGCAAGGGCCCGCTGGCGGGCGAGGTGATCTCCTCCCCCATCGAGAAGGTGGCCCCGGGCGTCATCACCCGCAAGTCGGTGGACCAGCCGATGCAGACCGGCTACAAGTCGCTCGACGCCATGGTGCCCATCGGCCGCGGCCAGCGCGAGCTGATCATCGGCGACCGCCAGACCGGCAAGACCGCCATCGCTATCGACGCCATCATCAACCAGAAGGGCTCGGGCGTGAAGTGCATCTACGTGGCGGTGGGCCAGAAGGCCAGCTCCATCGCCAACGTGGTGCGCAAGCTCGAGGAGCACGGCGCCATGGAGTACACCACGGTGGTGGCCGCCAGCGCCGCGGAGTCCGCCGCGCTGCAGTTCATCGCCCCCTACTCCGGCTGCACCATGGGCGAGTACTACCGCGACCGCGGCCAGGACGCGCTCATCGTCTACGATGACCTGACCAAGCAGGCCTGGGCCTACCGCCAGGTGTCCCTGCTGCTGCGCCGTCCCCCGGGCCGCGAGGCGTACCCCGGCGACGTGTTCTACCTCCACTCCCGCCTGCTGGAGCGCGCCGCGCGCGTCAACGCCGAGTACGTGGAGGAGTTCACCAAGGGCGAGGTGAAGGGCCAGACCGGGTCGCTGACCGCGCTGCCCATCATCGAGACCCAGGCGGGCGACGTGTCGGCCTTCGTGCCCACCAACGTCATCTCCATCACCGACGGCCAGATCTTCCTGGAGACCGATCTCTTCAACGCCAACATCCGCCCGGCCATCAACGCCGGCCTGTCGGTGTCGCGCGTGGGCGGCTCGGCCCAGACCAAGATCATCAGGAAGCTCGGCGGCGGCGTGCGCCTGGCGCTGGCCCAGTACCGTGAGCTGGCGGCCTTCGCCCAGTTCGCCTCCGACCTCGACGAGGCCACCCGCAAGCAGCTCGAGCGCGGCCAGCGGGTAACGGAGCTGATGAAGCAGAAGCAGTACAGCCCGATGAGCGTGGCCGAGCAGGCGGTGTCCCTGTTCGCCGTCAACGAGGGCTACATCGACGACGTCGAGATCAAGAAGGTGGTGGACTTCGAGGCCGCGCTGCTGAGCTACATGCGCTCCAGCCACGCCGATCTCCTCAAGCAGATCAACGACAACCCGGTCTACGACGACGCGGTGGAGTCGGGCCTGCGCAAGGCGGTCGAGGACTTCAAGGCCACCCACACCTGGTAACGGCCGCCGGGGCCGTCCCGCGCGGGACGGCCCCGAACCGCCCAGGTCCAGAAGCGAGAGCGGAAGCATGGCAAGCGGCAAAGAGATTCGCACCAAAATCCGGAGCATTCAGAGCACGCAGAAGATCACGCGCGCGATGGAGATGGTGGCCGCCAGCAAGATGCGCAAGGCGCAGGATCGCATGGCCGCGAGCCGTCCCTACGCCGAGAAGATGCGCAAGGTGATCGGCCACCTGGCTATGGCCCATCCCGAGTACAAGCACCCGTTCATGATCGAGCGGGAGGCCAGGCGCGTGGGCTTCATCGTGGTGTCCACCGATCGCGGACTGTGCGGCGGACTGAACGCCAACATGTTCAAGACCATGGTGGCGGCCATGAAGGAGTGGCAGGCCAAGGGCGTGGAGATCGACCTGTGCACCATCGGCTCCAAGGCGGGCGGCTTCTTCCGCCGCCTCGGCGGCAACGTGGTGGCCCAGGCCAGCCATCTCGGCGACGCCCCCGGCATCATCGAGCTCATCGGTACGGTCAAGGTGATGCTCGACGCCTACCATCAAGGCAGCATCGATCGCCTGTACCTGGTCTCCAACGAGTTCGTGAACACCATGACCCAGGCGCCCGGTCTGGAGCAGCTGCTGCCCATCGTCCCCGTCGAGGACGACCGGCTGAAGCACCACTGGGACTACATCTACGAGCCGGAGTCCCAGGAAGTCCTGGACGACCTGCTCATGCGCTACATCGAGTCGCAGGTCTACCAGGGTGTGGTGGAGAACATCGCCTGCGAGCAGGCCGCCCGCATGGTGGCCATGAAGAGCGCATCGGATAACGCCGGCAACCTGATCGACGAGCTGCAGCTCGCCTACAACAAGGCGCGCCAGGCAGCCATCACCCAGGAGCTGTCGGAGATCGTGGCCGGCGCGGCCGCGGTCTGATCGCGCTTCCCGGGTGGTTCGGGACGGCAAGAATTCAACAGCAAACCTTGAGGGGAACGAACAGATGAGTTCGGGCAAGATTGTTCAGATCATTGGCGCAGTGGTGGACGTGGAGTTCCCCCGCGACGCTCTGCCGAAGGTGTACGATGCGCTCGTGGTTGATGACGCGGGCCTGACCCTGGAGGTGCAGCAGCAGCTGGGTGACGGCGTTGTGCGCACCATCGCCATGGGTTCCACCGACGGCCTGCGCCGCAGCATGGGCGTCTCCGGCACCGGCGCTCCCATCAACGTGCCCGTGGGTCAGAAGACCCTGGGCCGCATCATGGACGTGCTCGGCAACCCGGTGGACGGCAAGGGCGAGATCGGCAACGAGGCCACCGCCTCCATCCACCGCGAGGCGCCCGGCTTCGACGAGCAGTCCTCGGCGGTCGAGATTCTCGAGACCGGCATCAAGGTCATCGACCTCATCTGCCCGTTCGCCAAGGGCGGCAAGGTGGGCCTGTTCGGCGGCGCCGGCGTGGGCAAGACCGTGACCCTGATGGAGCTTATCCGCAACATCGCCGTGGAGCACTCGGGCTACTCCGTGTTCGCCGGCGTGGGCGAGCGCACCCGCGAGGGCAACGACTTCTACCACGAGATGACCGAGGGCGGCGTCATCGACAAGGTGGCGCTGGTCTACGGCCAGATGAACGAGCCCCCGGGCAACCGCCTGCGCGTCGCGCTGACCGGCCTGACCATGGCCGAGAACTTCCGCGACGAAGGCCGCGACGTGCTCTTCTTCGTGGACAACATCTACCGCTACACCCTGGCGGGCACCGAGGTCTCGGCGCTGCTGGGCCGCATGCCCTCCGCGGTGGGCTACCAGCCGACCCTGGCCGCGGAGATGGGCGCCCTGCAGGAGCGCATCACCTCCACCAAGACCGGTTCCATCACCTCCATCCAGGCCGTGTACGTGCCCGCGGACGATCTCACCGACCCGTCCCCGGCCACCACCTTCGCCCACCTGGACGCGACCCTGGTGCTGTCCCGCCAGATCGCCGAGCTGGGCATCTACCCGGCGGTGGACCCGCTCGACTCCACCTCCCGCCAGCTCGACCCGCTGGTGGTGGGCCAGGATCACTACGAGACCGCCCGCTCCGTGCAGGGCACCCTGCAGCGCTACAAGGAGCTGAAGGACATCATCGCCATTCTCGGCATGGACGAGCTGTCCGAGGAGGACAAGCTGGTGGTGGGCCGCGCGCGCAAGATCCAGCGCTTCCTCTCCCAGCCCTTCTTCGTGGCCGAGCAGTTCACCGGCTCGCCGGGCAAGTACGTGTCCCTGAAGGACTCCATCGCCGGGTTCAAGGCCATCGTCGCGGGCGAGTACGACCACCTGCCCGAGCAGGCGTTCTACATGGTGGGCGGCATCGAGGAAGCGGCCGAGAAGGCCAAGAGCCTCTGAGGCTGAGCCACTGAACGGAGGCTATACATGGCCATGACCATTCACGTCGACATCGTGAGCGCCGAGCGGGGAATCTTCTCCGGCACCGCCACCATGGTGTTCGCCCCCGCCGAGATGGGCGAGGTGGGCATCGCGCCCCGCCACGCGCCCCTGCTCAGCCGCCTCAAGCCGGGGCAGGTGCGGGTGCGGGACGAGCACGGCGAGGAGGAGATGTTCTACATCTCCGGGGGGATGCTGGAAGTGCAGCCCCACGCCGTGACGGTGCTGGCGGATACCGCCGAGCGGGCCCACGACCTGGACGAGGCCCAGGCGCTGGAGGCCAAGAAGCGGGCCGAGCAGATGCTGGCGGACAAGAAGTCCGACTTCGACTTCGCCAAGGCCCAGGCCGAACTGGCCGAGGCGGTGGCGCAGCTGCAGACCATCCAGAAGCTCCGCAAGAAGCTGGGCCGGTAGACGGTTCCGCTCCGGGCGGATTTGCAGGACAATGGGACGGGCGACCTTTGGTCGCCCGTTTCGTCTATCAGGGGTTTTGAATCATGAAGGTTGCGAAGAACAAGGCGGTGTACGTCACCTACTCCATCCTGAGCGAGGAGGGTGAGATCCTCGAGCGCTCGGACCTGCCCATCGGCTACGTCCACGGCGCCGGCTCCCAGCTCATCGAGCAGGTGGAGAAGCGCCTCGAAGGCCGCGAGGTGGGCGACACCGTGGAGGTCATCCTCAGCCCCGAGCAGGGCTTCGGTCCCCACGACCCGGACCTCACCTTCACCGACGACATCGACAACGTCCCGCCCGAGGTGCGCTACGTGGGCGCCCAGGTGGAGATGCAGAACGATCGCGGCGAGACCCGCAGCTTCATCGTCTCCCGGATCGAGAACGGCCGCCTCACCGTGGACGGCAACCACCCCTTCGCCGGCAAGACGCTGCGCTTCGTGGTGGAGGTCAACGACGTGCGCGATGCCACCCCCGAGGAGATCGCCGCCGGCGTGCCGGACCAGCCCGACGGCGTCTGCACGACCCACTGAGGCGGGGATTGGATGATGGAAAAGGGATAAAGGATAAGGGTCAAGGGATAAGGGTCAAGGGATAAGGGTTGAGGCATGCAGGTGCGGATTCATCCGCACGATCCCGCCGTCCGATGGCCGCAGGGTGCGCCCCGCGCACCGATTGCACCGAGGCGGTTAACGGAGAACGGACACGGGACAAACGGCTGCAGAGGTGCGGATTCATCCGCACAATCCCGCCGTCCGATGGCCGTAGGGTGCGCCACGCGCACCGAATGCACTAATGAACCGGCCGCTGAGCCGGCGACGCAGAGAACCCATTACCACTCAGCACGGAGAACGCCGCGAATGAACCGGGACACGGACCGCCCCCTGAGCGTGGTGATCCTCGCCGCCGGCGAGGGCAGCCGCATGCGTTCGCGCCTGCCCAAGGTGCTCCATCCCCTGGCGGGCCGGCCGCTGCTGGGCCACGTCATCGACGCCGCCCGGGCGCTGGCGGCCCGGCGCATCGTGGTGGTGCACGGCCACGGCGGCGACCGGGTCCAGGAGGCTTTCCCCGACGCCGACCTCGGCTGGGCCGAGCAGGCCGAGCAGCTCGGCACCGGCCACGCGGTGGCCCAGGCCCTGCCCCGGCTCGGGGTCGACGAGACGGTGCTGATCCTCTACGGCGACGTGCCCCTCATCGCCCCGGAAACCCTGGAGCGGCTGCTCGCCGCCTGCGCCGGCAACCACCTGGCGCTGCTCACCGTGGAGCTGGACGACCCCGCCGGCTACGGCCGCATCCTGCGCGACGCGGCCGGCAACGTCACCGGCATCGTGGAGGAGAAGGACGCCAGCCCCGAACAGCGCGCCATCCGCGAGGTGAACACCGGCATCATGGCCCTGCCCGCGGGGCTGCTCGGCCTCTGGCTGCCGCGGCTCGGCAACGACAACGCCCAGGGCGAGTACTACCTCACCGACCTCATCGCCATGGCGGTGGAGGAGGGTGTCGCGGTGCAGGTGGGCGGCCCGGCGGCGGTGGAGGAGGTGCTCGGGGTCAACACCCGGGCCCAGCTCGCCCGGCTCGAGCGCGCCTTCCAGCGCCGCCAGGCCGAGGCGCTCATGGCGGCGGGCGTGACCCTGCTCGACCCGGCCCGCTTCGATGTCCGTGGCCGGCTCACCGCCGGACGCGACGTGGTCATCGACGTCAACGTGGTCATCGAGGGCGAGGTGGCGCTGGGCGAGGGCGTATATGTCGGCCCGGGCTGCGTGCTGCGGGACTGCGTCATCGGCGAGGGCGCCGAGATCCGCGCCCACTCGGTGATCGAGTCGGCGGCCGTGGGCGCCGGCAGTCTCGTCGGCCCCTTCGCCCGGCTGCGGCCCGGGGCGGAGCTCGCCGCCGGGGTGCACGTGGGCAACTTCGTGGAGATCAAGCAGTCGCTGGTGGGCGAGGGCAGCAAGATCAACCACCTCGCCTACGTGGGCGACAGCGACATCGGCCGCGGGGTGAACATCGGCGCCGGCACCATCACCTGCAACTACGACGGCGCCCACAAGCACAAGACCGTCATCGGCGACCGCGTGTTCGTCGGCTCCGACACCCAGCTGGTGGCCCCCGTGAGCGTGGGCGACGACGCCACCATCGGCGCCGGCTCCACCATCACCCGGGACGTCCCCCCGGGCGGCCTCACCCTGAGCCGCGCCCCCCAGCGCACCGTCAGCGGCTGGAAGCGGCCGGTGAAGAAGAAGGACGCTTGAGTAGAAGAGAGTTTTCACTGATCACCACGGAGAAACAGAGACACGGAGGGTTCGGAGAAATTCCAGGGTCAGGGCCGATTCGGTGGCGTGACAATCGATCAGGTAAACCCGCGGCCCGGGTGCATTGTCCCTGTTGTTCAATTCTCTGTTCTCTCCGCGCCTCCGTGGTGAAAATTCAGTTTTGATACTTTAACCGGGCGGCGCCCGGGAGAAGGCGAAGAGGGAGCGATCATGTGTGGAATCGTGGGTGCGGTGGCGCAGCGGGACGTGGCGCCGATCCTGCTCGAGGGGCTGCGGCGGCTGGAGTACCGCGGCTACGACTCGGCGGGAATGGCGGTGCTGGGCCCCGACGGTGCGCTGCAGCGCCTGCGCGCGGTGGGCAAGGTGCGGAGCCTGGCCGACCGGCTCGCCCGGGAGCCCATCGCCGGCACCACCGGCGTGGCCCACACCCGCTGGGCCACCCACGGCGCGCCCACGGAGAACAATGCCCACCCCCACATTTCCGGCGAGCGGGTGGTGGTGGTCCACAACGGCATCATCGAGAACCACGCCGAGCTGCGCGCCGAGCTGGAGGCGGCGGGCTACGCCTTCACATCCGACACTGATACCGAGGTGATCGCCCACCTGGTGGATCGCGAGCTCGCCGGTCGCAATGATCTGCTCGCCGCCGTGCAAGCGGCGGTGGCGGTGCTGCGCGGCGCCTACGCCCTGGGCGTGGTGAGCGTGGACGAGCCGGGGCGGCTGGTGGCCGCCCGCAGCGGCAGCCCGCTGGTGGTGGGCGCGGGCATCGGCGAGCACTTCATCGCCTCCGACGTCGGCGCGCTGCTGCCGGTGACCCAGCGCTTCGCCTTCCTGGAGGAGGGCGACGTGGTGGACCTCGGCCGCGACGGCTTCCGGGTCTACAACGATGGGGCGGCGGTGGAGCGGCCCGTGCGCACCACCGAGCTCACCGCCGACGCCGTGGAGCGGGGCGAGTACCGCCACTACATGCTCAAGGAGATCTTCGAGCAGCCCGCCGCCGTGGCCGAGACCCTGGAGGGGCGGCTAGCGGACGACCGGTTGCTGGAGGAGAGCTTCGGCACCGCAGCCCCGGATATCTTCGACGGCGTGCGCTCGGTGCACATCATCGCCTGCGGCACCAGCTTCCACGCCGGCCAGGTGGCCCGCTACTGGCTGGAGGGACTGGCCGGCATCCCCTGCCACGTGGAGGTGGCGAGCGAGTTCCGCTACCGCCGCCCGGTGGTGCCCGCCGACGCCCTGTTCGTGGCCATCTCCCAGTCCGGCGAGACCGCCGACACCCTGGCCGCCCTGCGCGAGGCGCGCACGCTCGGCTATCGCGCCACCCTCGCCATCTGCAACGTCCCCGAGAGCTCGCTGGTGCGCGAGGCCGACCTGGTGCTCATGACCCGCGCCGGCCCCGAGATCGGAGTGGCCTCCACCAAGGCCTTCACCACCCAGCTGGTGGCGCTCATGCTGCTCACCCTGGCGCTGGGCCGCCGCCACGCCCTGGACGCCACCAGCGCCGCCCACCTGGTGCGGGAGCTCCGGGAGCTGCCCGGGCGCATCGAGGAGGTGCTGGGCCTCAGCGACGAGATCCGCGCCATCGCCGAGCGCTTCACCGACAAGCACCACGCGCTCTTCCTCGGTCGCGGCGCCCACTACCCGGTGGCCATGGAAGGCGCGCTCAAGCTCAAGGAGATCTCCTACATCCACGCCGAGGCCTACCCCGCCGGCGAGCTCAAGCACGGCCCCCTGGCCCTGGTGGACGCCGACATGCCCGTGGTGGCCGTGGCCCCCAACAACGAGCTGCTGGAGAAGCTGCGCTCCAACCTCCAGGAAGTCCGCGCCCGCGGCGGCGAGCTCATCGTCTTCGCCGACGAGCACACCGGCATCCAGTCCGGCCCCGGCGTGGAAGTCCTCCCCGTCGCCCCCGTCCACGACGCCATCTCCCCCATCGTCTTCACCGTCCCCCTCCAGCTCCTGGCCTACCACGCCGCCGTGTTCAAGGGCACCGACGTGGACCAGCCACGGAATCTGGCGAAGGCGGTGACGGTGGAGTAAATGAATAGGGTGTGTGATTCATAGACATCGTTTCAATTTTCGGAGGTGCAGATCCAGCTGATAGTCGGCCTCTTGAATGCGTTCTAGCGCTGCATCGTACTTCTCATACACATCGTCCCAATACGGTGTGTCGTGGATAACCTCAAAGAACTTATCCATGGGCGGGCGGCCCCTGTGAGCACCGTGTGGGCGATGCCAGTTGTAGTAGTGCTGCCACTCCGCCAAGAGGTCGTGGAGGCGACTATCGGTTAAGTCGACAGTCGGGTAGAACTCCTCTAGGTCAGTCCTCTGGGAGCGCTCCACCTTTCCGTTCAGGTGGGGTGACCGGGGTTTTATGGGCCGGAACTTGATGGCCAGTTCCATCATGCGACGTTGCACTTTCTGCGCGAAGAATTCTCGGCCACGGTCCGTTTGGAATCGCTGGATAGGAAAGGGCATCTCTTCGAGAACTTGATCGATGAACTCCAGAGTGTTCGCGGCAGTCCTTCTGTCGAAAAGCGCCAGCACTCGGTACCTGGTGCAGTCATCGACAGCGGTGTATTGATAAAGTCCTGGCGCTATCTTGCAGGTGTCCATCTGAACACGCTCTCCAGGAATCGGTCTTTCGTAGCGCTTGTAGTGTGCCTTGCGCCGCTGATATCGGATCCTCCTGACCTGGTTACGGGACAGCGCCTTGTGAATCGTGGCCAACGAGAGAAGCATCCCATGCAGCCGAGCAAGTTCGCTCTGAATCCGCCTGGCCCCTAGTTTTCGCTTGCTCCGCAATCCGAGAATCAGCCCCTGCGTCGTCGGATCTAGCTTCTGCGCGGGGGATGTCTTGGGTCGCCGGCTCTGGCTCTTGAGTCCGTCATGCCCTTGAGCCTGATAGCGGCGCCACCACTTCCGTAGTGTGGGTCTCGAGATCCCGCACCGCCGGCAAACGAGTCCTGCGTTGCCAATCTCCTCATACAGTTGAACCCATTTCAGACGCGCTGAGACTTCGTGATCCATGGAGACAGATCATAGTGAAACGATGTCTGTGAATCACACAAATAGGGAAGCAGATTGGGTATCAGCACAATTGAGACCCGATGGTTAGCCGCTACCGACCTCAATCACGTGCAGGCTGCTTGAATACTTCCTCTCGATGCCACTCAAGAAATTCCTTATTCGGAAGAAATCTTGAACTCTGTGGAAATATCAAGCCCGCTCCGTGATATGAAAGAAGCCGTGCTTCTATCTGAGGGCTTCCTATAACGAGCTGACTGAACCGAACCTCGAACGTATCCGGCAAAATCGTAAATGCGCCGAGATCGAAAATCTTGTGGTGAAGAGAGCACAGAGCGAGTCCGTTGGTTACGATGTCGGGACCGCCGGCCTGAAACCATTTGATATGGGCTGCTTCCAATCCAATCACTTGGTTGTTCAGCCGGATATCGTGACCGCAGACGCAGCAACGGTATTCGTACGCCAATAGAACCTCTTGTCGGAACATGGGGTCGCGACGTCTTTTTATTGTTTGATCGTCAGACGCCTCCAGCCCAGGAATCGTCAACCCCACTGCATCTAGTACATCCTGCTGAATCGAGTTGGGAAAGTGCGCTCTTACAATCCTCTGTGCGATTTCACTCAGCAGTCCAGGGTCCTTTGCCAATCTAGCTCGAATTTCACGATTGATTTGCCCTTTCACATGATGTTTGCGAAGTTCGGATATATTAGGTGTTGCTCCCGCAGGGCGGTCGAGTATCTGCTTTGGACCATGCAATTCCCAGAATCCATCCGTTCTGAGATGCCAAAATGGATAATGCCTGCTCTTCCCTGCGCCACTAGGTCCAAATTCATCGAGAAGCGTGATTAGCTTGGGTTCGAGATCTTTGTAATCGATCTCGGCAACCTCACCCCTTGCTAGACGCCCCAGTTCGAAAAGCACTAACAACGGCTTGTGAACGGCGCGCCTATCTCCGCGTTGCCAAACGCGAAGCCTGTCGAAGATGTGAAGAATATGGTCCCGAGTCATCACCAGTACCTAGCCTTTTCTGGCAGCAGCCAACGCACGCCTCCACGCGGGTCAGTCCGGTCACCCAAATAGCGGGGGATTACGTGAAGGTGAAGGTGAAAAATGGTCTGCCCCGCGGCTGATCCGTCATTGATACCTATATTGTAGGCATCAGGTTCGTATTCTCTATCTATAGATATCTTCACGTAGTGAACCGCACCGGGTTTACCGGAGACTGTTTTACTTGAGTCAGGCCACCATGGCTGACTCGTCCTGTTGGCGATAGT